>Ga0076074_104_pt1 | contig 35656 bp, 28 predicted proteins | sample RifGroC1_FD_68184 | JGI IMG/M metagenome (GOLD analysis project Ga0076074, IMG submission 68184) | Parcubacteria (Wolfebacteria) bacterium GW2011_GWC1_37_10 | reverse complement strand
TGTCTGATGACCAAAAAAATTTTCAGGAATTTTTCCGGGAAGCCCTGGAGCTTCGGGGAATGACCATCGAAAAATTAGTAGAGCTTACCGGGATATCTCGGCATGCTTTGGCGGCGATTTATAACGGAGATTATAAAAAAATGCCTTCTTTGCCGTATTTGAGGGGATATTTAATGAAAATTGCCGAAATTTTGGGAATAGACGGAAATCAGATGTGGCAAACTTATAAAGATGAGATTAATTCAAAAATCAGCATTGAAGATAAATTGCCTCACAACCGTTTTGCCATTAAGCCAAAGAGTTTAAGAAAATTAGTAATTGGAATTATTGCGGTTTCGGTTATAATTTATTTAGTTTTTCGGATTGATAATCTGTTGGGGATACCAAAAATCGAAATAATCAATCCTTTAATGGACAGTTTGGAAATAAATGAGGAAAGAATTAAATTGGAAGGCAAGCTTGATAATTATTGGGATAAATTGACAATTAATAACGAAGAAATTTTTGTAAACGAAGACGGCTATTTTGAAAAAGATTTTCAGCTTCTATACGGAGAAAATAATATTGAATTTAAGGTAAAAAGGTTTTTGGGAAAAGAGGTTAAGCTGGAGAAAAAAGTAATTTATCAGCCATTAACTCAATTGCCGCAATAAGTATGATAAAAGCAAAACAAACAGAGGAAAAACAAGATTTGGAAAAGCTGTTAGAATCGCTTCAGGAGAAATTCGGAGAAGGGTCAATAATGAAATTGGGCGATGTTAAAAAAGTTGATGTTGATGTTGTGCCAACCGGATCTTTTTCTTTGGATATCGCGCTCGGAGTAGGCGGTCTTCCCCAAGGAAGAATAGTGGAGATTTTTGGCCCGGAGGCGAGCGGAAAGACCACCTTGGCTCTTCATGCGGTTGCGGAAGCGCAAAAGCAAGGCGGAAAAGCGGCTTTTATCGACGCAGAACATGCTTTGGACCCGGAATACGCGAAAAAATTGGGAGTAAAATTAAACGACTTAATAATTTCTCAGCCGGATAGCGGAGAAGAAGCTTTGAATATTTTAGAAAGTTTAGTCAGGTCGGGGATGATTAATGTCATTGTTATTGATTCAGTGGCGGCCTTAACTCCAAAGGCGGAAATTGAAGGAGAAATGGGAGCTCAATTTATCGGGCTTCAAGCAAGAATGATGTCGCAGGCTTTAAGGAAATTAACGGCGATTTCCGCCAAATCAAACACTTTAATAATTTTTATCAATCAAATCAGGGAAAAAATCGGGATGATGGGTTATGGAGAGCCGACAACAACGCCGGGAGGCCGGGCATTGAAATTTTACGCTTCAGTGAGAATTGATATCAGGAGAATTGCTCAGATTAAAAAAGGCGAAGACAGCGTTGGCAATCGCGTTAAGGCAAAAGTGGTAAAAAATAAAGTAGCTCCTCCCTTTAAAGTGGCGGAATTTGACATTATGTTCGGGGAGGGAATTTCTTATGTCGGTGATATCTTGAATAATGGAATAAAGTATGGCATTGTTGCGAAATCAGGAAACACTTATTCGTTTGAAGGAGAAAAATTAGGGGTTGGGATAGAAGCTTCTAGAGAAAAATTGAAAGACGAAAAAGTTTTACTGAATAAGATTAAAAAACAAGTTCAAGAAGCACTTCAGGCAGAAAAATAATCCTCTCGTAAGAATTGGTCAAGCGATAAGGATATTTTCTGGCTTAAGCGAGGAAAATGACATTTAATACCACTTTCGGCTTAAAATTAAATATTGATTCAGTAGTGGCGGAAATTATCCGTTATATGAAAGAAGATGAAACGCGTCACTACAAAGTAATTATTGGTTCGGATTCGGAAAGGAAAGAAGACAATTCAGCTGATTTTGTGACAGCGATTATTGTGCATAGAGTCGGTAATGGGGGTAGATATTTTTGGCGCAGGATTGAGCAGCCACAATATTTCACTTTGCGCAGCCGGATAATTCAAGAAGTTCTTTTCTCTCTTGAGGCGGCGGAGAAAATTTTGGCGACTTTAAAAAATTTTGAGGCGCCGCATTTTGATTTTGAAATTCATATTGATGTTGGGGAAAATGGAGAAACCAAGACAATGATTAATGAAGTAATGGGAATGGTCAGAGCTTATAATTTTGAAGCGCGGACAAAGCCGGATAGTTATGGGGCAAGCAAAGTGGCGGACAGGCATGTGTAGAATTGACTATCAAGCTAGTAAGCTAGTAAGCTAAAAATTATGAACAAGGAGAAAGATAAAATTGTAATTGATATTGAAACTAAGAACACTTTTTTTGAGGTGGGAAGTGATAATTTTAGCGCTTTGGAAATTTCATTAGTCGGACTTTATTCTTACAATCGCGGCGAATATTTGCATTTTTTTGAAGATGAGTTGGAAAAAGTCGCGGAATTCTTAAAAAATGCCGGATTAATTATCGGATTCAGCATTTCTCGGTTTGATTTGCCGGTTTTAAAAAATTATTTTTCAAAAATTTCAGGATTTGAAGATTTTGATATTTTTACCGTGCCGCGGTTCGACCTCTTGGATGAAATTGAATTTTCAATGGGCAGGAGGATAGGTTTGGATATGTTGGCGAGGCATAATTTGGGCATTGGCAAGAATGGCTTGAGCTTGGACGCGCCGATACTTTTCCGAGAAGGAAAGATGGAGGAATTGAAAAATTATTGCTTAAACGACGTAAAAATCACCAAAGACCTTTATGAACTTTCAAAGCGGCAGGGTTATTTAACCGTGCCGCAAAAAAACAGCGCTGAATCTTTAAGAGTTGATATTTGTCCAGCGCTGTTTTAACTTATTTTATAAGATTTCCACTTTTGCGAATTGTTTGCCGAATCTTTTAGCATCGATTTCTTCTTCAAACCAAATATCAATGTAGTTTTTAAATCGAGAATGCATGCGGTCTTCAACGGTGAAAATCTGGCTGCCAAAGAGTTCGGGAATGCGGAATTTAGTGCCAAAAGGCAAAAAATTGGCCGCCGCAATGCCGTTTCTGACGTGGTTGCCGGAAGCGGTAATAAATGGCGTATCATCAGTTTGCCTTTCAGTGCTGGAATAAGCAGTAACCCAGACTTTAAGATTGGATTTTTGGCTGGTTTTGCTGGAATTAGCAATAAGTGGCCTATTTTGAGCCACTAAAGCATCGTTAAAATTGGAATCAGCTTTAATAAACGAAGATTTTATGGGAAAAAGATTTGGCTGAAAAAGGTTAGCGCCCATGATAATGAGCAAACCAGCCGCATATTTGTTGTATTTTTTCATATAAAAAACCCCTTTTCGGGGTTATATCATTTAACGACTTATTTTTGGTTATTATAAACCCTTATTTAAATTTGTCAAGATGGGGTTAATTTTGGCTAATTTGGCGTTTATGAGTGGCGTAGAAAGCGGTGGCAACCAAAATTGCAACAACGATAATCAAGGCTAAGAAGAAAACGGGCTCTTTTTTCAGAAAAGCTTCGCCGGCATAGACGGCAATTAGAGCAAAGGGCATTTCGGCCAGAAAAGTGGCTAACAAATATTTGCCAAAATGGTAGTGGATAACGCCTAAAACATAGCCGCCGATTTCTGAAGGCATGGCTAGCCGGAAAAACAAAACCAGCCAAAATTCGGCTTTGCGGGGAATTTTTTTCACATAATCGTTTATTTCTTTAAAGAAAAACAATTTTTCAATAATTGAATGTCCAGCATAAGAACCAATAAAATAAGCAATAATGTCGCCAATAAACCAGCCAATGCCAAGTATTGCAAAGGTTGTGACGGTGCCCCAGATTACTATGGCAATAGGAACTAAAGGAATACTGCTGAAAGGAGAGAAAATCGCGGAAACCGCTGCCAAACCGGCAAAAATAGCTAAACCAAGAATTTTATTTTCTCCTAAATACCCTTTAAAGAAATCAATTGTATTGTAAAAAGCGTTTTGCAATGATATTGAACCCCAAAAAACAAAGGCGATTAAAATAACCAAGAAAAAAAGCAATAAATATTTTTTTAATTTATACATGTTTTTCAGTCTTATTTGTAAGAATTTCGAGAGTTGTTTACATTTTTATTCTGATATCCGACGGAAAAGTTGTTTGAGAAAATGTCTCGCAGGCTGAGCGGGCAGGGTGTCTGAAAATAAACAGGTTTTTCAGAAGCGCTCTTGCTTCGCTTCTCTAAAGCAACCTGATTTCTTACATCTTATTATAGCTTAAATTGGCGGGCAGAATAAGTATGATATGATTGAATTTATGACAGAATATATTACCGAGGCCTTGGTGCTGGATAAAGAAGAAAGCGGGGAAATGGACGGATTAATAACTTTATACACGGAAGAGTTGGGCAAAGTGGTTTGCAGGGCAAAAAGCATAAAAAAATCAGTTTCCAAACTCAACGGACACATAGAGCCGCTTAATTTTGTTCTATCCCGGCTGATTGAAAAAGGGAGTTTCCAAATGGTTGATGCCTTGACTATAGAAAGCAATATTGATTTAAAGGATAATCCGGAAATCTTGGCGAAATTTTTGCGAATTTTGGGATTTTTAAAAACAATGACTTTTGAATTCCATCCGGATCTTCGCCTTTGGGCGGCAATAAAAAAAATTTTCAAAGAAAGAGCGGCCAATGATTACAACGAAAAGTTGATTTACGGCGCGTTTTTGAAAATTTTCGGATTTGATCCGGAGTTTGCTTCTTGCGCTTTATGCCACAGGAAAGAGGCGGCGGCTTTTGTAAAAAGCGAGCATTTATTTTTATGCAACAATTGCACTTCAAAAGTTCCCCAGAATGAGATAATATTGATAAATAATGCTTGAAGATTTGGAGAAAAAACTTTATAGCCAAGAAAAAGGCGAGACAATCCGCCGAGCAAATTCGAAAAAAGAAGAAAAGGAAAGTGTTGAATCGGGCTGGAGAGGAAGAATAGAAACCGATTTTGGAAAAAGCTTTGAAAAACCTTTGTCAAAAATAAACCAAATCAGCAAATGGTTTTTTTGGATTGTGATGCCCATCCTGATTTTAGGGATTGCCGGAGTTGGTTATTATCTTTATAAATATTTTTCAATTAACCAAGAAATAAATTTTTCCGTAATTGCGCCAAATAGCGTTATGGTCGGCGTGCCGTATGATTTGGAATTCACATTTGACAATAGGTCAAAGAGCGCGTTAAAAGGCACGGAATTTTCTTTGTTTTTGCCGGAAGGCGCGACTATTTTGGGGGAAAGCGACGAAAGGAGAGTTTTTAAAAAAGAAATCGGCGATTTAGAGCCGGGCAGCGGTTATCAAGATAAAATAAAATTGGTGATTTTCGGCCAAGCGCAAGAGGTAAAAAACTTTAAAGCAGCGGTAAATTATTACTCTTCTCTTAATACTCTTTTGGAGAAAACGAAGAATATTGAAATATCGGCCAAAGAATCGGGGGTTAAACTTGATATGAGCGCGCCGGAAAAAGTTTTAAACAACGAAGAATTTGAAATAATTGTTAATTACGCCAATGTTTCAGACTTTGATTTTTCCGGAGCGAAATTAAAGATAGATTACCCTTCAAAATTTTTACTAAAAGAATCTAACCCGATTTTGACGGGGAATTATTGGGAAATCGGCGATTTGATAAAGGGCGGAGAGGGAAAACTTTTGATAAAAGGAAAAATTATCGGGTCAGAGCAGACTTTTTTTGACATTAAAGCAAGTTTGGAAGCGAATTATGGCAGCCGGTCATATTTAATTTCGGAAAAAACCGCCAGTTTATATATTGCTCCATCGCCGCTTTCCTCAAAAATCATTTTAAATGATGCGGATAATTATATTGTCAGGCCGGGAGAAACTTTAAAATATAAGATTTTTTATCAAAATAACACTGATGTGGGATTAAGCGACGTGGTGGTCAATGTGAAATTAGTGGGAGAGATGTTTGACTTTTCAAGCGTTAAAACCAAAGGCAGTTTCAATTCCAAAACAAATACTTTAAGCTGGAATGCGGCCAATATTTCAGAGTTGAAGCAATTGGCAACAGGAGCAAGCGGCAATGTGGAATTTACCGTTTTAGCAAAATCAAATTATCCCATTAAAAAGCTTTCTGATAAAAATTTTGTTTTGAAAGCCGAGGCGGAAATTTCTTCGCCCACTGTTCCTTATTATGTGGCGGCTGATAAAACCATTGGCGTGAGCAATCTGGAAAATAGAGTAATCGGATATATTGTTCTTGAACCGCAGGTTTATTTCAGCGATTTAAGCTTGGGAGTTTCAAATAAAGGTTCTTTGCCGCCAAAAGTGAATCAACCGATTAATTTTACCGTTCATTGGGTAATTAGGAATTATTCCAATGATGCGAGAAATATTGATATCCGGGCATTTTTGTCGCCGGGCGTGAAATTCACCGGATTAATTAAAAGCAATGTTTCATCAACACCGGCCTATAATGAAAGAACTCAAGAATTTACTTGGACAATCGATAAAATCGGGGCTACTAAAGGAATCGTAGGCAAGCCGGTGGAAGCGATTTTTCAAATAGAGGCATTGCCTAATATTACTCAATCAGGAAGAGAAATGCCTTTGGTGGGCAATGTGAATTTGTCGGCAGTTGATGAATTTGTCAATTTGGGCTTAAATTATACGGCGAATTCGATTTCAACCAGAGATTTGAGAGACAGCGGGTTGGATATGGGGAAAATTATCGTGTCGCAATAGTAGTGCGTCTTTATGGCAAAAAATTTGAAGGAATTAAATTTAATGGATAAGATTGTTTCTTTGGCAAAAAGAAGAGGATTTGTTTTTGCCGGTTCGGAAATTTACGGCGGTTTGGCGAATTCCTGGGATTACGGGCCTTTGGGAGTTGAATTGAAAAATAACATTAAAAAACTTTGGTGGGATTTTTTTGTTTTAAAGCGAGATAACATGCATGGCATTGATGCGGCAGTTATTATGAATAGAAAGGTTTGGCAGGCATCGGGGCATGAAGCCGGATTCAGCGATCCTTTGGCTGATTGCAAAAAATGCAAAAATCGGTTTAGACCGGACAAATTGGAAAATCCGAAAGTTTGTCCAATGTGCGGGGGAGAGCTGACTGAACCAAGGCAATTTAATACAATGATGAAAACTTTTGTCGGGCCAGTGGAGGGGGAAGCGGGATTGACATACTTGCGTCCGGAAACAGCGCAGGGAATTTTTATAAATTTTAAAAATATTATTGATTCGTTCCATCCAAAATTGCCTTTTGGCTTGGCTCAAATCGGAAAAGCTTTTAGAAATGAAATTACGCCGGGAAATTTTATTTTCCGGACAAGGGAGTTTGAGCAAATGGAAATTGAATATTTTATCAATGGTTCGGAATGGGAAAAATGGTTCAAATATTGGGTTAATGAGGTTAAAAATTGGCTGAAAATTATCGGCTTAGACGAGGAAAAAATTTATTTTCACGACATTGCAGGCAGCGAGCGAGCCCATTATTCCAAAAAGACGATTGATATAGAATATAAATTTCCTTTTGGACAAGACGAGCTTTATGGATTGGCGTATCGGACTGATTTTGATTTAAAAACGCATTCAGAGAAGAGCGGTGTTGATTTAAGTTATTTTGATTCGGAAACAAGAGAAAAATTTATTCCTCATGTGATTGAGCCGAGTATGGGAGTGGAACGGACGCTTCTTGCGATTTTATGCGAAGCGTATCAGGAAGAAAAAGAGCGCGTTTATCTGAAATTGCCCTTTGCTCTGGCTCCTTATAAGACAGCGGTATTTCCATTATTGGCAAACAAACCGCAATTAGTGGAAAAAGCAAAAGAAGTTTATAAATCAGTTAAAGGATGTTTTGCTTGCGCGTGGGATGAGAGAGGCAATATCGGCAAGCGTTATTATTCGCAGGATGAAATCGGCACGCCTTATTGCATTACAATTGATTTTCAAACTTTGGAAGATGAGACGGTAACAATAAGAAACAGAGATACAATGGAGCAGGAAAGAATAAAAATTAACGCAATAATTTCTTATCTAGCAAAAAACCTTTCTTAAATTTATGGAAAAAGCAAAAAAAATAACCTTAGAAAACGGGTTAAGGATTATTTTAGCGCCAAAAGCCGATAGTTTTTCAACGACGATTTTGGTTTTGGTTGAAGCCGGTTCCAAATATGAAACAAAAGAAATAAACGGCATCTCCCATTTTTTGGAGCATATGTGTTTTAAAGGCACAAAAAAACGGCCGAAATCCATTGATATTAATTCGGAACTTGATGGCCTTGGCGCTGAAACAAATGCTTTTACCAGCTTGGAATACACTGGTTATTACGCCAAAGCTCAGCCAAAACACTTAGATAAAATTTTAGATGTTATCTCTGATATTTATCTCAATCCGACTCTTCCAGAGGGAGAAATCAATAAAGAACGGGGAGTAATTATCGAGGAAATTAATATGATTGAGGATGAACCGAGAAGAAAAATTTGGGATGTTTTTTTAGAACTTCTTTATGGCGATCAACCGGCGGGCTGGGATGTTGCCGGTACCAAAGAAACTGTTAAAAAACTAGCCAAAGACGATTTTATAAAATACCGAAGCGAACATTATCTGCCTCAGTCAACGCTTGTCGTTGTTTCGGGAAAATTTGACGAATCCGAAACAATAGAAAAAATTAAAAATTGTTTTTCTTCTATTAATTTAGGATCCAAATCTCCAAAAATAAAAATCAAAGAACATCAAGAGAAGCCGGAGATTTTATTGAAATATAAAAAATCCGATCAAACCCATATGATTCTTGGAGTCAGGGCTTATGATCTTTTTAATAAAAGAAAATATATTCTAGAGGTTCTGGCTGATATTTTAGGCAGCGGGATGAGTTCAAGATTATTTCAGAGAATCAGGGAAGAAATGGGTGCGGCTTATTATGCCAGAGCCAGCGCTGATTTATACACTGATCATGGTTATTTGGTGGCTTTGGTCGGAGCTGATAACAAAAGAATTGAGGAAGTGATTAAAGCCTGTCTAGAAGAGTTTAAAAAAATTTCCGAAAAAGGCGTTGAGGAAAAAGAACTTCAAAAGGCAAAAGACCATTTGCTTGGCAATTTAATGCTTTCACTGGAAACATCTGACGAATTGGCGAGCTTTTACGGAGGTCAGGAGATTTTAACGCGTAAGTTGGTTTCTCCGGAAGAATATGCCGAAAAGATTAAAAATGTTAAAGCAGAAGAAATTAAGGAAGTGGCTCAAGATATTTTTAAAAACGGAAAACTTAATCTGGCTTTAATTGGACCCTTTGAGGATAAAGAGCGATTTGAAAAAATCCTCAAATTTTGATATAATATAACAATGCAAATAGAAATTAGCTGGGCTTCTTTATGGAGAGTGTTGATAATGGTTTTTTTTGCCATTGCTATTTATTTTTTGCGGGATATTTTAATAATTCTTTTTTTGGCCGTAGTGATTTCTTCGGCAGTTAACGCGCCAATAAGTTTTTTGGAACGCAAACGAATTCCAAGAGTATTGGGAGCGCTTTTAATTTCTTTGACGGCAATCGCGGTTGTTGCCTTGCTCTTATATACTATTGTTCCGGCGGCTATCATTGAACTTAACGAAGTTTTGAAAAGTTTGGGAGATTTGGAAAATTTTGAGATTTCCGTTTTGGGAAAATTCATTTCGCCGGAAATTATGAAAAATTTCGAGACGAATATCGGGTCAATCAGCGACGTATTGCTTTCTGGAGGAACTTCATTGATTAATCTCATCTCTTCGGTTTTCGGAAGCATTGCCTCGGTAGTGGCAGTGTTTGTGCTTTCTTTTTATTTGGCGGCCAGTAAAGAAGGAGTGGAAAGATTTTTAAAATCAACTTTGCCGGCAAACCAAGAAAATTACGCGTTAAAAATTTATTCAAAGACAAAATATAGATTGGGACTTTGGTTTCAAGGCCAATTGATTTTAAGCTTGGTGATTACCGCTTTTGTTTTTTTTGGTTTGCTGATTTTGGGAGTGAAATACAGTTTAGTTTTCGGGCTTTTGGGAGGAATTTTGGAGTTAGTGCCTTTTGTCGGGCCGGTGATTGTCGGAATCTTGGCGACTTTGGTGGGGATTTCCGATTCGTGGACTTTGGGAATCGCAACCGCGATATTTTTCGTGATAATGCAGCAGATTGAAAATCATTTGCTCGTGCCTTTAGTGATGAAGCGGGCAGTGGGAATTCATCCGGTGGTGGCGGTAATATCATTATTAGCCGGCGTGCAACTGGCCGGATTTGTGGGAATAATTTTGGCAATTCCTTCGGCAGTGGTAATTCAAGAGATACTGGAAGATTGGGGGGTTAGAAAAAATCAAATTGGAAAATTGGATTTTGAAAACGCCGACAATTTTTAGCGTTTAAAATGCGAAATAAGAAATTTTATATTACTACGGCAATTGCATATCTAAATGCTCCGCCGCATCTGGGACATGCAATGCAATTTGTCAGAGCCGATGTTTTGGCAAGATACCATCGCTTGAAAAAAAGCGATGTGTTTTTTTTGACCGGCACGGACGAATACGGCTCAAAACTTTATAAGACCGCGAAAAAAATCGGGATTTTACCGGAGGAATTGGTGGATAAAAACGCGGCGATTTTTAAAGATTTGGATGGAAAATTGGATATTTCTTACGATGATTTTATCAGAACAACGGACAAAGAAAGGCATTGGCCGGCAGTTAATTATTTTTGGAAAAAACTGGAAGATAACGGCGACATATATCCTGAAAAATACAAAGGATATTATTGCAGCGGTTGCGAAGATTTTCTGACAGAGAGAGAATTGGTTGACGGAAAATGCATTTACCATAATTTAGAGCCGGAATTGGTTGAAGAAGAAAATTATTTTTTCCGGCTTTCAAAATATCAGGATAAACTCTTAAAGATAATTGAGAAGGGAGAAGTCAAAATTTTTCCGGAATCGCGAAAGAATGAAGCTTTAAATTTAATAAAGGCGGGATTAAAAGACATCAGTTTTTCCCGTTCAGTCAAAAATCTGCCATGGGGGATTCCGGTGCCCGGAGACAATTCTCAAGTAATTTATGTTTGGGCCGATGCTTTGGTCAATTATATTTCCGCTTTGGGTTATGGCGATAAAAATCCGGATAAATTCGAGAAATATTGGCCGGCGGATATTCATGTAATCGGCAAGGACAATTTAAAATTTCACGCTTTATATTGGCCGGCAATGTTAATGTCTGCGGGATTGAGTTTGCCGAAAGAAATTTATGTCCATGGTTTTGTGACTTCCGGCGGCCAAAAAATGTCAAAAAGTTTGGGAAACGTGGTTGACCCTTTTGAAATGATTCAAAAATACGGAAGCGAGGCCTTGCGTTATTATCTTTTGCGGGAAATATCGGCGTATGAAGACGGGGATTTTACAGAAGAAAAACTCAAGAATCTCTATCAAGGAGATTTGGCGAACGGCTTGGGAAATTTTTTAGCCCGGGTTCTGACAATGGCTTTGAAAATGGAAATTAACGCAAGATTAAAAACAGAATCATCAGTAGCGGAGAAAATCAAAGAGACGTCAAAAATAATCGAAGAAAAAATGAGTGATTTAAAATTTAATGAAGCTTTGGCGGCGATTTGGGAGTTAATCAGTTTCGGCGACAATTATATCAATAAAAACGAGCCCTGGAAAATCAGCGACAGCAAACAAAAAGAAAAAATTATTTTTAATTTAATCGCAATTTTGGAAGGCGCGGCGGAATTTTTGGCGCCGTTTCTGCCAAAAACTTCGAAGAAAATTCTGGCAAATATTGAAAAATCGGAAAATATTATTAAAGTTTACCGGGGAGAAAATTTGTTTCCGAGAATATGAAGGTAAAATTAGTTGATACTCATACTCATGTTAATTTCAACGCTTTTAAAAATGATTCCAAAGAAGTGATTGAGAGGGCGCTTGAGGCGGGAATTTGGATGATTAATGTTGGGTCTCAATCTTCAACATCGACTCGGGCGGTGGAGATGGCGGAAAATTATCAAGAAGGGGTTTACGCGGCAATCGGGCTTCATCCAACGCATTTAGTAAAAGAAAAAGTGGAAAAGGAAGAAAGCGGAGAATTGATAAAATATGAAACAAGAGCCGAAGAATTTGACGAAAATTATTACTTGGAGCTGGGGAAGAGTAAAAAAACGGTGGCAATAGGAGAATGCGGGCTTGATTATTTCAGATTAAACGGAGAAATTGAGACGAAAAAGGAAAAACAGAAAGAGACATTTATTAAACATATTGAATTGGCGCATAAAATAAAAAAACCTTTAATTATCCATTGCCGGGATGCCCCGAAGGAGAGCAAGCTCCCTCTGGGGCAGGCCCATGATGACATGCTGAAAATTTTAAACTTAAGAAAACAAAATTTGAATTTTCCCTGCGGAGTGATGCATTTTTTTACCGGAACTTTGGAGGAAGCGCATAAGTATATTGATTTGGGTTTTTATATTTCTTTTTCCGGAGTGATTACTTTTGCCAAAAATTATGATGAATTAGTGGAAAATTTGCCCTTAGAGAGAATTTTAATAGAAACCGACGCGCCTTATGTCGCCCCTTTGCCTTATCGGGGCAAAAGAAATGAGCCGCTTTATGTGGCAGAAGTGGCAAAAAAAATTTCGGAAATAAAGAAAATTTCTTTTGAAGAAGTAGCGCGGCAAACATTGGAAAATAGCAGAGAACTTTTCAAAATTTAAGATTTAAAAATTTTTACTAGGATTTTTAAAGTTAAATCAATTTCGCTTTTAGCAGTGAATTTTCCGAAGCTGAAACGCAGGCTATTTTTTATGCTTTTATCAGATAGACCAGTAGCTTTTAAAACATAAGACGGCCTCATTGCCCTGCTGGAACAAGCCGAGCCGCTTGATGCGGCAATGCCCGACAAATCAAGCTTCATTAAAAGGTCATCGGCGTTTTGACTGGGAAATTGAATATTTAAAATGTTGGGCAATTTTTTATTATTGGTTGGCCCGTTTAATTTCACTTTTGGATAAATCTTTTTTAATTCTTTCCAAAAATAATTCGCCAATTTAAATATTCTTTTTGATTCTTTTTGGCGGTTTTTGTTGGCAAGTTCCATTGCTTTGGCAAAGCCGGCAATTAAAGCGACATTTTCCGTTCCGGAACGAAAACCAAATTCCTGGCCGCCGCCGGTGATAATAGGTTTTAGGTTGTAGGTGTTGGGTTTTAGGTTGCTGGTATATAATGCCCCTATTCCTTTGGGGCCGTAAATTTTATGAGCTGAGAGAGTCATTAAATCAACGCCTAAATCATTTACATTGCAATTTAAAAATTGAAAAGCTTGGACGGCGTCGGTGTGGAACAGCGGGTAGCCAGAGAAAAAAATTCCTTCCCTCAACCCGCTTCGCTCGTCCAGCGACTCGCTCGCTTGTCCTCGCCGAGCGACCGTCGGCGTCCCGCTTCGCGGGATTAATAACGACGGACCATGCTTGCTCGGCTGCGAGGGTTTCGGAGAAGGATTTTTTTTCTCTTTTTTAAATTCATTAATTATTTTCGAAATTTCGGCAATCGGTTGAATCGCGCCGATTTCATTATTGGCGTACATAATAGAAACTAAAATCGTTCGTTCATTGAGAGATTCTTCTAACTTTTTTAAATTAACAACGCCGAATTTATCAACAGGCAGATAAATTATTTCAACGCCGTCGCGTTCCATATCACGGCAGGTTTCTAAAATTGATTCGTGTTCAATAGAAGAAACAATAATTCTAGGTGTTAGGTTGTAGGTATTGTTAAAACCTTCTACAATGCCGCGCAAGGCCAAGTTATTTACTTCGGTGGCTGAACCGGTAAAAATTATTTCTCTGAATTCAGCGCCAATTGATCGGGCGATTTTTTCGCGAGAATCGTCAACAGCGGCTATTGCTTCCTGGCCATAGGAATGAAGCGAGCCGGGATTGCCGAATTTTTCCTTAAAATAAGGAAGCATGGCTTTTAAAACAAGAGGGTCAACGGGCGTAGTGGCGGCGTAATCAAGATATATTTTTTTCATAGCTTAGATTAATTAACTATTTAAGTTTAAAGTGAATATTTTAAGTGTAATAAAATATTTGCGATCGTTGATATTTTGTTACACTTTAGGTATTATTATATTATTAAACTTAATAGAAAAATAGCTTAAACAATAGAATTTGTAAAGAAAATTAATGAATAAGAAAAAAATTAAAGATAAAATTAAAGAGTTGCCGGTTGATTTAACTATTGGGGGATTAGCCTTACTTTTGGGACTAGCGGAAAGGAGCTTGGTGGCAACTTCCGAGATTTTAAAAGGTCCTTCAAGAGGAATCAAAAAATCTTATAGAAATATTTCTAATCTAGAGACTTTTTGGGATTATTATGATGAATTGAAGGAAATGAAGAAAAATAGCGCGAGAGTTATTTTATGGAAATTGCAAAAGAAGGGATTAGTAAGTAAAAAGGGAGATAAATATCATTTGACTTCCCTTGGAAATAAAATTATTAAGATTTTTAAAGAGAAACAAGACAATGATTTGTGGGACGGTAAATGGCGGATAGTGATGTTTGATATTCCTGAACAAAAGAAAAAATCCCGTAATTGGTTAAGGCATCAGCTTTTAATTTTTGATTATAAACCAATTCAAAAAAGTGTTTTTATCGGGAAAAATCCAATGAAAGAGGATCTTTATAAAGAAATTATAGAACAAGATTTATTTAGTTGTATTCGTTTAATGACCGTAGGAGAGATTGATGACGAAAAATTATTGGATTGGTAGAATAATTTATTTGAAATAAGATTGTAATAGAATGTTTGCGATCGTTGACATTTTGTTACAATGGCATTAAATTATAAGTATTAAATTTTAAATTTAAATTTGAGGCGGCAAAAACGGAATTAAATTCGGTATTAAAAATAATTAAAAATTTGTGTTAAATAAAATAATATGAATAATTTTAATTTTAGGAAAATTTTATCTTTAATAATCATTGCCGGGGTTTTGGGCGGGATTTTCGGGTCTTTGGGCACAGCTAAAATCAGCCAAGCCAATATTATAGACAGCTTGGAAAATTTAATAAATCCAATAATAGAGCAATTTGATTGGCAGAAATCAAGCTAAAAAATCGAAGAAAAAGAAACAGAAAAAAGACGAGATTATTTTGAAAATTTTAAGAGATGGAAAGGAAATTCAAATTAAAGTAAAATTAGAAGAGAGACCAAGGGAATAATTCCTACTAATGTACTAATTATTACGAATAATACTAATATAATAAAATTAGTAATATAGTAGCAATTAGTAAATTAGTAGGAGAAGCAAAGCGATATGAACCTACATCGTTTTACAATTAAAGCGCAGGAGGCACTTCAGAACGCGCAGGAAATCGCGGCCAAGGAAAATCATGGTGAATTAAAAATCATCCATCTTTTAATTGCTTTGGTTTCAGACGAATCTTCGCTAGTCCGTCCTTTGCTGGTTAAAGCAGGCGTGAACTTAGACACTTTGATGCATGAGTTGGCCGAAGAATTAAGACGGCAGCCGAAAATTTTCGGAACAGCCAATTTGGCCCAGCTTTATATTTCTCAGGAATTAATGCAGGTTTTGGATAAATCCGGGAAAATTGCGACTCATCAAAAAGACGAATTCATTTCCTGCGAACATTTACTCCTCGCGATTTTAGAAAACAATTCTTCTTCGGCTCACATTCTAGAAAAATACGGATTGCGGAAAGAAACAGCGCTGCGAATTTTGGCTCAAATGAGAGGGTCAATGAGAATTACCGATGAGACGCCGGAATCAAAATTCCAAGTGTTGGAGAAATACGCGGTTAATCTGACGGATCAGGCAAAAGAAGGAAAACTTGATCCAGTAATCGGACGAGAGGAAGAACTAAGAAGAGTGATTCAAATTTTAAGCAGAAGGACTAAAAATAATCCGGTTTTAATCGGAGAGCCGGGAGTGGGGAAAACAGCGGTGGTAGAAGGTTTGGCGCAGAGAATTATTTCAGGAGACGTGCCAGAACCTTTAAAGGGAAAAGAAATTGTGATGCTCGATTTGGGGTCTTTGATTGCCGGCACAAAATTCAGAGGAGAATTTGAAGACCGGCTCAAGGCTTTTATGAAAGAAATCCAGCAATCAAGCGGCCGGATAATTTTATTTATTGATGAAATTCATATGATTGTGGGAGCCGGAGCGGCTGAAGGAACAGTTGACGCTTCGAATCTGCTTAAACCGGCTTTGGCCAGAGGCGAGCTTCGGGCAATCGGCGCGACAACAATTCGGGAATATCAGCGTTATATTGAAAAAGACGCGGCGCTCGAGCGGAGATTTTCGCCGGTAATGGTTGACGAACCATCATTTGATGACAGCATCGCTATTTTAAGAGGTTTGAAAGAAAAATATGAGATGCATCACGGGCTGCGGATAAACGACGAGGCGATTGTGGAGGCGGTGAATCTTTCAGCGCGCTATATTACAGACAGATTTTTGCCGGACAAGGCAATTGATTTAATTGACGAGGCGGCCTCTGGTAGAAGACTAGAGAGCGAAAGTCTGCCGAAAGAAATTGACAAAGTCAGAAGGGAAATCACACGCTTGGAAATAGAACGTCAGGCATTACTTTCGGAAAATAAAAAAGAAAAAGCTTTGAAAGAAACAGAAAAGAAGCTAAACCAATTAAAGGAGAAGAACGATGAGTTGTCGGCCAAGTGGAGCGCGGAGCGGATTACTTTTGAACAATTCCATAATTTAAGAAAACGAGTGGAAGGATTAAAAAAGGAAGCGGAAATGGCGGAGAGGGAGGCTAATTTGGAAAAAGTGGCGAAAATTATTTACGGAGAACTGCCGCAGGCGGAAAAAGAATATAAAAATTTTGAAAAGAAATTTATTGACAAGAAAAAAGTTAAAGGAACTAAATTTGACGACGGATTCATCAAAGAAGCGGTTGACGAAGAAGATATTGCGGCAGTTGTTTCGCGTTGGACCGGAATTCCGGTTTCAAAAATGCTGGAATCGGAAACAGGAAAACTTTTGAAAATAGAAGAAAATCTTTCAGAGAGAGTGATCGGACAGGAAGAAGCGATAAAAACCATTGCCAATGCTTTGCGAAGAGCGCGGGCGGGTTTGGCGCCGGAAGACCGGCCTTTGGGAAGCTTTATGTTTTTAGGACCAACCGGCGTGGGAAAGACGGAATTAGTGCGGGCTTTGGCGGAATTTATGTTTAATGACGAGAAGGCGTTAATTAGGGTTGATATGTCGGAATATATGGAACGGCACTCGGTTTCAAGATTAATCGGATCGCCGCCGGGCTATGTTGGACACGAAGAAGGAGGACAATTAACGGAAACGGTCAGACACAGGCCATATAGTTTGATTCTGTTCGATGAAATTGAAAAAGCCCATCCGGAAGTTTTTAATATTTTGCTTCAAGTTTTGGACAACGGCCGCTTGACCGACGGCAAAGGAAAGGTGGTTAATTTTAAAAACACGATTATTGTATTAACTTCCAATGTGGGCAGCGAATATTTTCAGGAGATTTCGCGCTTGGGATTTGAAGTCGGAAGCGAAAAGGAAAAACAAGAAATCAAGGTGGATGATTTTAAAAATCGTATTAAAGAGGCTTTAAAAGAAACTTTCAGGCCGGAATTTTTGAATCGTCTGGATGAAATCGTTATTTTCAATTCGCTGGGCAAAGAGGAAATCGGAAAAATTGTTGATTTGCAGCTGGAAATTATTATGGAAAAATTGGTAAAAAAAGGAATAAAAGCAACAATTGATAATTCTTTGAAAAAACACATCATTGATACCGGATATGAACCGGAATACGGAGCGCGTCCGATAAAAAGGATGATTCAGAAGCTGATTCTTGATGAATTGGCTAATCGGATTATTTCCGGAGAACTTAAAAATGCTAAAAAAATTAAAATCGGCTTTAAAGAATCCCACATTACAATCTCTGCTTAAAGCGGGAATTATAGGAATTTTGCTGTTTTTTGGGCCATTGGGGTGGTTGGGCAAAATTGGTTTTGTTGCTTTAGTTGGTTATTTTTTCTTGCCTATTGGTCAATTTTGGGCTTCTTTGGCGGTATTTTTGGCAGTTTCTTTGATGGCCAGTCAGTGGTCTTTTGGGTCTTTAGGGTTTTTGGGATTTGGGGCTTTTAGCCTGTTTTTTGCCTTAATTTTCTTTTTAATGTTGGGCATTAAGAATTTGATTTTTATTAACCGAAATCCTTATTATCATTTTCTCAATAATGCCTTGTTTTTACTGGTTTTTTTGGTCTTTTTTACGGAAAATAAGTTTTCTTTTATATCAGTAGGGCATTTAGCGGTTTTCGGAGCTTGTTTTCTGCTTTTTAAGGAATTTTTCAATTTTGTTAGCCGATTGGAAGCAAATAAGCTGCAAATTATGCCATTAAAAGCCAATTTATTGGCTTTTGGCTTGGCTTTTATGGTTTTTCAAGCCATGTCAGGGGTGATTTTACTGCCAATAGGGTTTTTAAACGCCAGCGCTTTGATGCTTTTGCTGGTTTTGGTTTTTAAGGATTTAACAGTGAATTATTTGGCTGGTTTTCTAAATAGAGCGGTTATTTTGAAGAATATTACCCTGTTTATGATTTTCAGTTTGATTATTTTTGCCGCTTCGAAGTGGTCTCTCTAATGAAACAAATCTTAATAAGCTTCGTTTTCTATTATAGATTATCCACAATTTGGCGCTTGCCAAATGAAAAAAAGGCGGATAATATATATTTAAGATTTGGAGTGAGGCCAAATCCTTTTTTAGCTAATTAGTTCTTCAACTTTTTAGCTATTATGTCAGCTTTTTAAGAGTAAATTTTTTTACAGAAAATTGAAATTAAATAAGCTAACAAAATTACAAGCTAACAAGCTGTTTATCTTAATTTTATTTAAGGCCTCGCTCTAAACGGGCGTTTTTTATTTTGACATCGGGTTATTTCTTTATTGAATCGCCAAGATTTCCTCACAATTCTTGCGACGGTCGGTTGATAGAGACAATAGCTTCCAGAAAAAAACATTTATGTCGTATTTTTAAAAGTCGATTTTTAACTACTATCCTCACAAATTGGTTGAAAATCGCAAAAATTAATCTAAAAAATGAGTACATTAAAGAAATTTTCTGCAATTACACTTACTATTACAACCGTTGTTTGGTTGTTAGGAGCAGTAGTGGCAATACCAGCTTATGGTGCAACAGCTGAAGAGCTTCAAGTGCAAATTACAGCGCTTTTGGCTCAAATTCAGGCTTTGCAAGCACAGTTGTCTCAGACAACCCCAAGCGCAGCTGCATGCGCTTTTACCCAGAATCTTTTTCTTGGCGTGACAAGTGATGAGGTAAAGTGCTTACAGCAATATTTGAACAATGCGGGTTATACCGTATCAACAAGTGGCGCTGGTTCAGTGGGTAGTGAGTCAACCTATTATGGCGCAAAAACCAAAGCAGCGGTTGCCTCTTGGCAAGCTGCCAAAGGCGTTTCGCCAGCAGCGGGATACTTTGGCTCTATTTCAAGAGCTAAATACACTTCACTGGCTGTAACTACTCCGACTACACCGACAACACCGACTACGCCGACAGTTCCGGGGACTGGTTTAGCTTTGGCTTTGGCCTTGGATAATCCGGCTCAACGGACTGTTCCATTGGGTTCAGCCGGCATTGAAGTTTTGAAGTTCAATGTTTCCGGCAGCGGCACTTTGTCGTCTCTTATTTTCAAGAGAAATGGCATTGGCGCCACCGCTGATTTCTCTTCAAGCGGTTTCTATCTTTATGAAGGTAGCACCAGATTGACAAGCGGCCGTAGCATTAATTCAACCACTCATGAAGTTTCGTTCACTGGCTTGAATCTTTCAGTTAGCGGAACAAAAACTTTGAGTTTGTTGGCTGATATTTCCAGCACCGGCACTTCCGGCAATTACAGCTACTTTACTTTAGTTTCAGCAACCGGTGATTCAACACCAACCGGTACCTTAACTGGCAATGCTATTACTTTGGGCAGTTCAGCGGCAGGCACAATTACCGCCACCAGCTCCGGTTCTGTTGCTAATCCAAAAATTGGCCAGCAGGACGCGCTTTTGGCGGAATTTAAATTGACTGCCGGCGCTGCGGAAGATATAAGTATTAAGCAAATCGCTTTGACCGAAGCCGGAACCATTACCAACAGCTATCTTTCCGATTTTGTTTTGAAACAAGCGGGAACAGTTGTGGCTAATGCTTCGGCCGTCGGCTCCAAAGATTTGGTAACTTTTGTCTTTACCACTCCATTTACTTTGGAAAAAGGCCAAGAAAGAGTTTTCCAAGTTTATGGCGATATTTCCGGCCAAACCAGGTCAGCAGATACTATTATCTTTTACTTTGACAGCAAAGCAGACGTTCAGGCAACCGGCAAGCTTTACGGCTTTACGGTTAATCCGGACATCATTGGCATTGATACCTCAAGCGAAGGCCAGACCTTGACGCTTGCCGGCGGCACTGTGACCATTACTTTCAATGGTCCGATTACCGGCGATCTCGCGATCAGAGGCCAAGATGTTGAAGTTTATAACTTCACCATTGCCGCGGCCAATAACGTTGAAATCAAGAATTTGAGGTTTTATGCCAGCACCACTGGTATGATTGCTGGAGAAGGTTTTCCGGACATGAAAGTTTGGGATACTTTGTCTAACGCGGTTATTACCAGCGCTACTGATGTTACTACTTCAAGCAATGTCACTTACACTGATGTGATTAACATCAATGCCGGTCAATCTAAGACCTATAAAGTGACGGTTGACGTTGATTCTGATAACGATGATGGCGATGTCTTGAAAGTTCAATTATTGGCTTTCACGCTTGGAGATGTTAAAAATCTTGATAACAACCAGAATGTGGCTTTGGCAGATATTGTTCCTAACGCCACTGTAAGCGGCAATGAAATGACTTCTCGAGCTCCTTCATTGGATGTTCAGTTGTCCTCAACGCCGTCTTCCCAGACAATTGTTCGGGGGACAAGCAACGCTTCGCTTGTTGGAGTAAGCTTTAGGGCGATTTCCGCTGATGTAAAATTGAGCTCTGTTAAAATTACGGCGTCTTCAACAGTTGGCGCTTTGACCTCTGGAGAGGTGCAGAGTCTTGGTTTATACGACGGTAGCACTTTGGTAAGCTCATTGAAGTCCTTGTCAGCCGATGGTTCGGCTTTCAGCGCTATCTTTGACGGACTTAATTTGACGATTGCCAAAGGCAACACAAAAACATTGACCTTAAAAGGCAATGTTTCCGGCGATGCCACAGCTAACGATGCTTATTACTTCTATGTTGCCGCGGTAAGCACTGCTAACATTACCGCTACCGACACTTCTGGCAATAGCATTACTTTGTCAGGCACAGCTGCCAATTCAGGCAATACTATTCTTTTGACAGTTACCACTTCTGGCGATGTTACCGTGGTTAAGTCCCCGGATGACACTGATTCAGAAGCAGGCATTGTTGTTGCTGGCCAGGAAGTCGCTCTTGCTAAGTTCAAGTTCACTTCCACCAATGAGACAATGACTGTTAATAAGATGCAATTGTTGGTTGTTCCGACTGCCAGCGCCACTGCCACTTCTTCGGCTAGCTCTGATGAAGCTCCGACAGTTAAGCTTTATGATGGTTCAACTCAAATTGGTTCTGCAACTGGTTACAATGTAACTGGTTCAGGCGACAATTCAGGAGTTGTCTACATCACTGATCTTGGTTGGCAGATTCCGAAAGACACTAACAAGACCTTGATTGTCAAAGGCGCTCTTAACACCATTTCAGCCGGCGCTGACGCAGGCGCTTCGGTTTACGCCAGCATAATGGCCGCGGGTTTTGAATCTCAGGGTTCAACAGCCTTGGACACTTCAATTACCGCTGCCACAGGCAATCAGAAAGTTGTCTACAAGACCAAGCCGACTTTGAGTTTGCCCACACAGACGAACACCGGCGACAACTCGCTGACTGCCAGCACTCCGATTACGGCTTTGCGTTTCAGAGTTGCGGCTGATTCAGCCGGCAATATTTCCTGGAAAAAAGCTGTTTTCCAAGTTGCGATGGCTAATGCCACAATGTCAGCGGCTTCAGCCGCCAATGTGGTGTTGAAAGACGTGAGCACTGGCAGTTCGTTGACTCTTTCAACGGTCTACAGCGGCTCAACTTCAACCGCAGCCACCACTGCCACCATTACCGGCGGCAATACCGGCTATGTGGGTCTTGAATTGACCACCCATGAGCAGATTTCGTCTAATTCTTACAAGGATTACGACCTGCAGCTGACTTTCTCCGACATTTCAACCACCAATGACGCCGCCAGCGCGGTAGCCAAACTCTATCGTGAGGAAACTACTATCGCTAACGCTACTTGGTACGCGGGAATCGCCGGAGCGGCAGTTGACACCAATATGACACCTTCGTTCATTTGGTCCGACCAGTCGGTTACGACACATTCGTCTTCAACCGCTGACTGGGCTAATGGCGTTTTTGTCAAACCTGGGTCATTTACGGATGTCGTGAACAGCTTGAGGAACTAATTAACAAAGTTAAAAAGTTTCAAAGCTTTCAGTTCGTAAAAACAAAAACCCGCCTTTTGGCGGGTTTTTGTTTGCTTTCGGGCTTTTAAACCTTTAAACTTTTAATTATGTTTAATAATGAGTTTTTTTTGAAACTTACAAAATTTTTTATTTTCGCCGTTGCTTTCACTCCTCTGCTTTATAAACAGAACATAATTTATCCGTATTTAACCGGAAAATTGTTTTTTTTGCGGTTCGTTATTGAACTCGCTTTGATTTCTTTTATCGCTTATAAAGCGCTTTCAATAAATTCTTTTGAAGAGTTTAAGAAAGATTTAAGATCGTTTTTCGGCGTTTACGGTAAAAATATTTTATTGCTCGCGTTGCTCGCTTTTGTTGTTTCAATGGCAGTCAGCACAATTTTCGCGATAAATCCTTATCGGGCTTTTTGGGGCAATTTGGAACGAGCTGAAGGGTTGATCAATTTCTTTCATTATTTGATTTTGTCGTTATTGATGATTGTTTTATTCAGTCGGAGCGATTGGCTTAAATTTTTTACGATTTCATTGGGAGTCGGGATGATTTCTATTTTTTACGGTTTTCTTCAGGCATTCGGGATGATGAATTTTCCTTTTATGCCTCATGGAGGAGACATTAAACGAGTCGGTTCTTTTATCGGCAATTCCGCTTTTTTCAGCGCTTATTTAATGCTGGTTATTGCCGTTGCCGGCATTGTTGTCGGATTTATTTCCAAGAGATGGTTAAAGGGTTTGGTTTATCTGGTAATGGCAATAAGTTTAGGGATGATATTTCTTACTCGCACCCGCGGCGCGATTATCGGTTTGGGAGCCGGGATTTTCGTTTTATTGATTTATTTTGCTTTCAAAAAACAAAAACTTACAAACCCAGAAGCAGATGCTTCGCATCGCTACGGGGCAGGCTTACAAACTTATAAACTTATAAACCGGCGCGCAATATCCATTATTTTATTAAGTTTAATTATTATTTTTGGTTCTGTTTTTTGGTTTACTAAAAATAATGATGTCTGGCAAAAAATTCCCGGCTTTGACCGACTGGCAAAAACCGCCTTTATCAATTCAAACGACGCTTCGGTTCAAACTCGGCTGATTGCCTGGCGTTCAAGTTTGGAGGCCTTCAAAGAAAAGCCGTTTATCGGCTGGGGCCTGGAAGGATATTTAACCGCTTATTCAAAATATTACGACCCGGCTTACGCTGTTTATGGCGAAACTTGGCTTGATAGAGCGCACAATAAAATTATCGATGTGGCGGTGATGCAGGGGATTTTTGGAATTCTTGCTTATTTGGCTTTGTGGGGATTGTTATTGGCTGCTTTTTGGCGCCAGCCGTTGGTTCTGGCCGCCTTAGTCGCTTATTTTATCCAAAACTTTTTTGTTTTTGAAGAAATTAATTCTTACGCGCTTTTTTATCCGCTTTTGGGTTTTGCGATAGCGTCTTGGGCAAATAGAAGTAAGCCGGAAGAAAGCCCTAAAAAAGAAATTAAAATAAACCCCCCAACTCATTATCTTCAATTATCGGTAGCGGGGATATCGGTGTTCGCGGTATTAATTTTCGCTTATTTTTATAATTACATTCCTTATGTTCAAGCTAAAAACGCCAATTTGATATACAACGCGCAGGCAACGTCGGGAAATCAAGAAGCGCTCTTGCAGGAATTACAAAATATATTTTATCCTTATAATTTTGCTCAAAGTTCCATTCGGACGACATTGACAGACCGTTTTTACGAGGCCAAAAGCGATAATCGCTTTGTTTTTGAAAATCCAGAGCTTCAGTTATTGGCGCAATCATTGGAAAACGCCGTTGACGAGCTTATTGCTTTTGAGCCCTTATATGACCCGCGTTTTTACATTAGAAAAAATCAAATATCGTTTAGTCGGGCAAAAATCAGCGATTCTTTGAAGTTTTACCAACAAGCGGAAAGCGCTTCAAGGGAGGCCCTTAAAATGGCGCCGCAACGCCAGGAAGTTTATTATGGATTGGCGTTTGCTCTTGCCGGCCAAAATCGCGTTGAAGAGGCAATTCAGGCGGCGCAATCGGCTGTTGAACTTCAGCCTAACGTGGCGCGAGCTTATTATCATTTGGGTTTAATGCGCGCGATTTCCAAAAATAAAACGGAAGCTTTAAAAGCTTTTGAAATAATGTTCAAGCTTAGTCCTGATTTAAGCGGCCTTTTTTCGTCGGACGCGACCGGCTTGATTGTCAGTTATAAAATTCTCGGTGCTTTTGATAAATTAGGTGACCTTGTCATTAAGCGGATTGAAGGAAAAATTATTATCAGCATTTCTCAAGATGATTATTTGCTAACGCTTAAATATTTCACCGACCAACGCGACGCCGAAAATTTCATCAAAGTTGCTTCTTATCTCGCGCAATTTAGCAATTTAAAAGACGATATGGAGATTTTAATTGATTTGGCAAAAAATGGAAATTGGGATATTATCAATAGTTTATAAGTCCCGCTTTGCTATAAGTTTATAAGTTATATGTAGGTTATAAGTTTGTAAGTTATAAGTTAAACATTAACTTAAGAATGAGCGAAGCGAATGAAACTTATAAACTTATGAACTAAAGCATGATGACTGATTATTTTAAAATTTCAAAATTTTTTCTTTATTTAGCTCCATTGAGCGTTGTTATCGTCAGCACTTCCACTCTTTTTCCTTTTATTGTCGGCAAATACGCGTTTTTCAGAACAACCGTCGGTTTGGCGTTGATATTTTTTTTAATCGGTTTGTTATTTGATAAACAACGATTGTCGTTTGTCAATGATCAATTGTCAAATATTTTTAAGCGGCCTCTGGTTATCGCGGTTTCTCTTTTTGTTTTCATATTCGTTCTGGCCGGTTTTTTCGGCGTTGACCCGGCGAATTCTTTTTGGTCGAATTTCGAAAGAGGCGAAGGCGGTTTGCAAATGATTCATTTATGGCTGTTTTTCAGCCTTTCAATTTTGCTTTTTCGCGAAGAAAAAGATTGGCGGACGATTTTTAGGGTGATGATTTTTGCCGGCGTCTTAATGGCTCTTTACGGTTTTCTGGCGTTATTTCAGGATTCTGCCCAGCCTCATTTTTTTAGAGCCATTGGTCCAAGTATTTACGACCGCGACCCGATGACGCCCGACATCGTCGGCTCCGCTTTCTCCTGGTCAAATTATCGTTTTGCCGGCACCTTGGGTAATCCCGCTTATGTCGCCATTTATTCAATATTTCTTTTATTTTATGCGGCTTACCTTTATTTCGCGAAGCATTATAAAAATCCTTTTTCTTGGCAATCTGTATTGCTTTATATTTTAGGAATTATATTTTTAATTGTTTTTTGGCTGGCTGCCACTCGCGGCGCTTTTATGGGTTTAGTGGCTACCTTAATGGCGTTCATTTTTTATTTTATTTACAGCAAGAAAGCTTATCGCAAATGGCTGTTTTTAGTTATGGCTTTGATTGTTTTAACAGTCAGCGCGATGGTTTATTTTAAAGATGCGGCGTTTGTAAAATCAATTCCCGGTTCAAGATTGTTTGACATTTCTTTTTCCGCGCAAACATTCCAGCACAGGACATTTATGTGGAAAATGGCTTGGGACGGATTTAAAGAAAGGCCATTGCTGGGCTGGGGGCCGGAAAATTATCTGGAAGTTTTTGACCGCCATTTTAATATTAAATATTTCAAGCCGTCGGAAGGTTTTGGCGCTTGGTTTGACAGGGCGCACAGTATTTATTTTGATTATCTTGTTGAAACCGGCATTTTGGGATTTTTGAGCTTTATAGGAATATGGGCGGTATTCTATTGGCATTCTTTGAAATTATTAATTAGCAATAATTTGCAAATTATTGCTCAAAATTATCGGCAAAAACGCGATAGCAATAAGGATATATTTGATAGTCGCGGTTTATTAATTCAAAGAGCTTTGATTTTCGCTTTACCAATATCGTATTTAGTTCAAGGCATCGTTCTTTTTGATATTCTGCCGATTTACATCAATTTGTTTATGTTTTTAGCTTTCGCGGTTTATAAATTTAATCTCAAACCTCAAAATGTCTAAATTATTCATTAAACAATTCATAGTAATTTTGCTTATTATTTTGGCTATTTTCTTTATTATTTTTGGTTCTCTTTTGCCCCTGATGAAATCCCGCCGCTTTATTCACTCGCTTAATTCCGCGCAATTCATAAAAACACTCGGTGAATTTAAGGAGAATTTTGACCGCCCGTTGAAATTTTATTCGCCGATCGGCGATGAAGAAATTGCAAAATTTTTAAGCGGGAACATTTTAAGCGGCATTTATCAAAAAGAACAGCCCGAAGCGGTAGCCAGAGAATTGGTTTTATATATAGAGCCCTATATGTTTAAAAATAACGTCAGGCATTTATTGGCGCTGGGCCAGATGTATTCTGTTTTGTGGCAAAAGTCCGGCCGTGAAGACGATTTTATAAAAGCGGAAAATTATTATCAAAAAGCTTTGTCTATTGGACCTAAATTGCCGCCTCTACTTTACGGAATGTTTGATTTATATCAGCTAAAAGGCGATAAAGAAAAATTGCGCGAAACCGCTGGACAGATTCTTAAATACTGGCCGGAAGATAAAAAAATTGAGAAATATTTAAATTGATTGATCATAATAAACAGCGCAAAATAATTTAATTATTTAATTATGAAAAAAGCTTTAATTACCGGCATTACCGGACAAGACGGGTCATATTTAGCGGAAATTTTATTGAATAAAGGGTATGAAGTGCATGGACTTATTAGGCGAGCATCTACTTTCAACACTGGGCGCGTAGAACATTTATATCAAGATCCGCATATTAATGGAGTGAATTTTTTTCTGTATTATGGCGACTTATCAGATGCCGGGAATATTAGAAAGTTAATTTTTAAAATTCAGCCAAACGAATTTTATCATTTAGGCGCCCAGTCTCATGTTCGCGTTTCTTTTGATATGCCGGAATATACGGCTGATATTACAGGTCTTGGTACAATTCGTATTTTAGAAGCAATTAAGGATTTGCAAGAACAAATTGGCAAGAAGATTAAATTTTATCAGGCAAGTTCAAGTGAGATGTTTGGCTCTGCTCTCCCGCCTCAGAATGAAAATACTTTGTTTCATCCTCGCAGTCCTTATGGTTGCGCTAAAGTTTTTGCATATTATACAACAATTAATTATCGGGAAGCTTACAATATTTTTGCAGTTAATGGGATTTTATTTAATCACGAATCACCACGACGCGGAGAAACTTTTGTTACCCGAAAAATTACGCGCGGCATAGCCAGAATCTTAGCCGGCCTGGATAAAAAAATCTATTTGGGCAATTTAGAGGCGAAGCGCGACTGGGGTTATGCGCCGGAATATATGGAAGCGGCTTGGCTTATGCTTCAACAGGAAAATCCAGATGATTATGTTGTTGGGACTGGTGAAGCGCATTCTGTTAAAGAATTTTTAGAAGAATCTTTTAAATGTGTCGGCATCAATAATTGGCAGGATTATGTGGTGATTGATAAAAGATATTTTCGGCCCGCTGAAGTTGAAGTTTTGATTGCCGATGCGCAGAAAGCTAAGGAAAAATTAAATTGGGAAGCCAAAACTAAATTCAATGATTTAGTAAAAATTATGGTAGAAGCAGACCTGAAAGAACATGAAATTAAAAAATAAAAAAATTTTAGTAACAGGTGGGGCGGGATTTCTTGGCAGTTTTGTTGTGAAAAAATTATTAGGGAAAGAAATACCTAAAGAAAATATTATTATTCCACATTCAGCTGACTTAGATTTAAAAAAATGGGAAAATTGTCAAAAAGCAGTTGATGGCGTTGATGTAGTAATTCATTTAGCGGCAAAAGTGGGAGGAATTGGGTTTAATAAAGAAAAACCCGGCGAACTTTTTTATGATAATTTAATAATGAGCATTCAATTAATGGAAGCGGCTCGGCAGGCGGGAATTAAAAAATTTATTGCAATTGGAACAATTTGCGCTTATCCAAAATTTACGCCAGTCCCTTTTAAAGAAGATGATTTATGGAATGGTTATCCGGAAGAAACAAACGCTCCTTACGGATTGGCAAAAAAAATGATGCTGGTGCAGGCGCAGGCATATCGCCAGCAATATGATTTTAATGCCATTTATCTTTTGCCGGTAAATCTTTATGGTCCAAAAGATAATTTTAGCCCAAATTCTTCCCATGTCATTCCAGCCCTGATTAAAAAAGTTGCCGATGCCAAGAAAGAAGGCAAAAATTTTATTGAAGTTTGGGGGACTGGCAAAGCAACACGAGAATTTTTATATGTGGAGGATGCTGCCGAGGGTATAATTTTAGCGACCGAAAAATACGATAAACCCGAGCCGGTTAATTTGGGTTCGGGAATGGAAATCTCTATCAAAGATTTGGTGGAATTAATATGCCGATTAATGGATTTTAAGGGGGAAATTCATTGGGATACCTCCAAGCCCGATGGTCAGTCCCGCAGAATGCTTGATGTAAATCGCGCCGAGAAAGAATTCGGCTTTAAAGCAAAAACCAATTTTGAAGATGGTTTAAAAAAAACAATTGAGTGGTACGGGGTTGAACAAGGAGCCGGAAGATTATGACTAAGTATATAAATTTTATTTTTGACAAAATAAAAAACTTTTTTTTAATTCCCTTTATACTTAAAGACTTTTTTTATTTAAAAAAAGCATCCCGTAAAAATAGTCGTTTTCTGGTAAGAATCAAAGATTTATATCCCTGCGTATTAGATAAAACCCCAAAAACAAGTTTTGACCGACATTATATATTTCATACTGCCTGGGCTGCGAGAAAGATTAAAGAAATAAGTCCTAAATTTCATACAGATATTTCTTCAAATTTATATTTTTCCTCTATCGTTTCAGCGTTTGTTCCGGTAAAATTCTACGATTATCGGCCAGCGAATTTAAATTTAAGCGAGCTTTCAAGCGAAAGGGCAGATTTATTATCTTTGCCTTTTCCGGACGGCAGTATAAAATCCTTGTCCTGCATGCACACCGTAGAACATGTAGGTTTGGGCAGGTACGGAGACCCGATTGACCCAGATGCCGATCTAAAAGCCATTAAAGAATTAAAAAGAGTATTAGCGAGAAATGGCTCGTTGCTTTTTGTTGTGCCGATAGGCGGACAGCCCAAAATTTATTTTAATGCACACAGAATTTATTCGTACGACCAAATTATAAGTTATTTTTCAGGACTTATACTTAAAGAATTTACGCTTATTCCTCAATATGAAAAAGATGGAGGAATAATATATGGAGCAACAAAAGAAATGGCAGATAAAGAAAAGTATGCCTGCGGCTGTTTTTGGTTTATTAAAAAATAAAATTATGAATATTAAAAATTTTATAAATAAAAAATTTAAAATAGGCGCCGATAATGACGAAAGAAGGGTAGATTGGGTGGAAAAAAAATTAAAAGAAATTCCCGCAGGCTCAAGAATATTGGATGCAGGCGCGGGAGAGTGCCGTTTTAAAAAATTTTGCTCTCATCTGGATTACGTGGCGCAAGATTTTAGAGAATACGGAGGCAGTGGCGATAATAAAGGCCTTCAAACAGAGACATGGGACACGTCTTGTATTAATATCACGTCTGATATTTATAGTATACCCGAGCCAGATAAATCTTTTGATGCGATTCTCTGCACAGAAGTATTTGAGCATATTCCAGATCCAATTTTAGCGATAAAAGAATTTTCGCGTCTACTAAAAAAAAGAGGAAAATTTATTCTTACTGCTCCATTTGCAAGTGGCACCCACTTTGCTCCATTTCACTTCTACTCAGGTTTTAACCGTTATTTTTATGAAACACATCTACCTCGCTACGGTTTCAAAATTATTGAGATATACGCTACGGGAAGTTTTTTTGAATATATTGCTCAAGAAGTGCGGCGGATGCCTTATATGGCGCGGCGATACGCTCACACCAATATAAGAATATGGGAATATCCCTTCCTCGTTGTCATTTTGTTAATCTTAAAAAGATTGAATGTGCGGGATAATGGATCAAAAGAGTTTTTAAATTTTGCTTATTGTATTGTCGCTGAGAGACAGTAATATGAGCGGCACTGGTCAATATTTTTCTATTATTATTATTTTTTACAGGGTTCGGCATTTTATAAATAAATAAAAAACCGCCAAAATGCTAAAAATAAAGGAACGATTAGAAAATACGCACAAGCTAACTTATTGTTACGATTTTGTTTGGGAAAATTGGCAGATTAAATCATAGAAATTATAAACCGCATATTATGATCATCACAAAATTAACAGGCGGTATAGGCAATCAAATGTTTCAATACGCGATGGCTAGGGCGGTTGCCGAGCAAAATAAAGTTGATTTAGGCATTGATATTTCTTGGTTTGATAGATATAAAAATAATTTAACCCCCAGGGAATATGCGCTGGATGATTTTAATATTTCAGGGAAATTACTCAAAACCGGTATTTTTTACAGAATTTTATCGAAATTGTCATTTTTAGAAAATATTAGACCGCCCCAGAGGAAGTATTATATAAAAGAAAAACAAATATTTCATTTTGATCCGGAAGTTTTCAAAATTTCTGGAAATGTTTACTTGGATGGTTATTGGCAAAACGAGAAATATTTTAAAGATATAGAGGAGATAATAAGAAAAGAATTTACTCTTAAAAACCCTTTTAATAAAATAATTTCTGGAATTGCAGAAAAAATTTCAGAGACAAATTCTGTTTCTCTTCATATTCGCCGTGGAGATTATGTTAAAGATAAAATTACAAATCAACTTCACGGAGTTTGTTCTTTAGATTACTATTTGAATGCAATAAATAGAATTTTAGAAAAAGTTAGTAAGCCAAGTTTTTTTATTTTTTCTGACGATATTGAATGGGCAAAGAATAATTTAAAATTAAATTATTCCACATTTTTTATCAGCGATAATCTAATAAAAGACAGCGAAGAACTTGTTTTAATGAGTAAATGCAAGCATAATATTATTGCTAATAGTTCTTTTAGCTGGTGGGGAGCTTGGCTGAATCAAAATCCTCAAAAAATTGTTATTGCGCCCAAGCAATGGTTTAAGGATTCTTCTATTAAAACTGATGATTTAATTCCTGATTCCTGGCAAAGGATTTAAGATAAATTGAAAATTATGTGCGGCATTGCAGGTATAATCAAAAAAGATTCACAAAAATATAAACCTCAACTAAAAAAGATGACAGATTCGCTTAGTCATCGCGGGCCGGATGCCGAGGGGTTTTATTTTTTTAAGGACTGCGGCCTGGGCCATCGCCGATTGTCCATTATTGATTTAAAAACCGGAGACCAGCCGATGCTTTCTTATAACGGCCAAGCAGGCGTGGTTTTTAACGGCGAAATCTATGGCTATCAGGAAATAAAGAAAAATCTCTCTAATTATTCTTTTCAAACAACTTCCGATACCGAAGTAATTTTGGCGCTATACGAAAAATACGGCGAAAATTTCGTAAAACACCTTCCCGGAATGTTCGCTTTCGCTCTTTGGGACGATAAAAATAAAAAACTGATTTGTGCCCGCGATCGCTTTGGCGAAAAACCGCTCTATTACGCCCTTGGCAAAAACGGCGAATTTATTTTTGCTTCGGAAATTAAAGCGATTTTAGCTTCTGATTTAATAAAACCGAAATTAAACAAAAAATCTCTTATTCATTATTTAAAGCGGCTCTATGTTCATCCTTATTCAGCGATTTATGAAAATATTTATGTTTTGCCGCCGGCTCATTTTCTCATTTATCAAAATAAAAAAATAAAAATCAACCGCTATTGGCAAATGCCGGAATTAAATTATCAGATTACTTTTGACGAGGCAATTGAGAAATTTAAAAAACTGCTTTTTGAGGCAGTAAAAAAACAATTGGTGACAGACGTGCCGGTCGGCGCTTTTTTGAGCGGTGGTTTGGATTCCAGCACCATTGTGGCAATCGCCAGCCAATATAAAAAAAATCTTAATACCTTTTCATTCGGTTTCGGCGAGTGGATAAATGAACTGCCTTACGCCTTGGAGATCGCCAGAAAATACAAAACAAATCATACTGAATTAACGCCTGAGAAAGCCGACCTAGGAGAGTTATTGATAAAAATGCAAGAAATTTATGATGAGCCGTTTGCTGATTCTTCAAATATTCCCACTTATTTATTGGCCAAAACCGCTCGGCAGTATACAAAGGTTGTTTTAACCGGTGATGGCGGCGATGAAATGTTAGGTGGCTACGGTTGGTATAAGCCGTTTTTATTTATGAATGAGAAAAATAGCGATTTGTGGCGAAGTGAATTTGTGCGTTTTATCGCCAGAGCAATAAGGCGATTAAGCAGTAGCCAGTTGTTGATGAATAAAGTTTTGGGCGCGCGGTTTCAGGAAAATTCCTGTTCAGTTATTGAGGCGCATTTATCGCAAAATATCATTTTCAATGATAACGAAATTAAAGCGCTTGGGCTGGAAATCCAAGATAAAAATGAGTTTTATAAACCAAGCTGGAAATTGGTGAATAGTTTAGACGATATAATGAGGTTTGATATAGAAAATTATATGGCTGGCGATATTTTGACAAAAATTGACCGGGCCTCAATGGCTAATGGTCTAGAATTAAGAGCGCCGTTTTTAGATGTTGATTTTGCTTCTTTTTGTCTTTCCTTGCCTTTCCAGTTAAAAGTTTCTAAGGATAATGATAAGATAATTTTGCGTCAAGCAGTTTCAAATTTATGGACAGCTTCAATTAGAAAACGTTCAAAACAGGGTTTTGGCGGCCCGGTGAATAAATGGTTAAGTCAAGATAAATCATTAAAAACACTAAAAGAAAATTATCTTAATAATCCAAAAAGAAAGATTTTTGATTTAATTTCTTTTAAAAATACAAGAGAGATTATCAAAAAAAATAAATATAAAACTTGGACATTATTGGTGCTTTCTTTATGGATGGAAAAACACGATTTTGAAATTTAAATTATGAAAAAACATTTTATCTCAGTTTGTATACCAAGTTACAATAGGCCACAAGAGCTTCTAAGATTGCTTAAAAGCGTTGATGCGACTAATCCGGATGATGTTGAAATAATCATTTGCGAGGACAAAAGCCCAAAAAGAGAAGAAATCCGGGCTACCGTGGAAAAATTTAAACAGGAAACCAGCTATGATGTCATTTATAAGGAAAATAAGTTAAATCTCGGTTTTGACAAAAATCTTCGCGAACTTATTAAAAACGCGAAAGGCGAATGGATTATTTTTATGGGCGATGACGATGAATTTGTTCCCGGCGCTTTGGATAAATTGGTGGATTTTTTGCGGCAGAATTCTGATTTGGGCTATGTGTTGCGGTCTTACGAGTCAGTTCATTTAAACGGCAAAATTGAAAAGTTTCGCTATTATAATGATAATCGTTTTTTTGAGCCGGGATTATCCGCCCTTATTACCTTATTCAGAAAGAGTGTTTTTATCTCCGGTTTTACCATCCGGCGCGCCGCGGTTACGGATTTTTTAATTGATGATTTTGATGGCGTGCTTTTATTTCAATTATATTTAGCGGCAGAAGTTTGCTTGCGTTATCGGGCGGCTTATTTTGATGTTGTTTTAACGCGCCAATACGAAAAAGAATTGCGGCCGTTTTTTGGAACCGCCAGAGCTGAAGAAAATCTTTATACTCCGGGCGCGGTGACGATGAAAAATTCTTTGAATTTTCTTCAGGGATTTTTTAGAATTGCAGAATATCTTGATAAAAAATACAGTTTTAATTCTAAGGCGCTAATAAAGAAGGAAATGTCAAAATACTCTTATCCCGCTTTGGCAATTCAAAGAGATAAAGGAATAAGAAATTTTTTAAAATATGTAATTGAGCTTAATAGGTTAGAATTTAATATAACTTTTTATTATCATCTTTACGTGATATTTCTTGTTTTATTGGGAAAAAGAATCTGCGATGAAGGAATTAGAATAATAAAAAACATTTTAGGCAAAACACCAGAGCTTTAGAGATGTTTTATAAATTTGTAAAATTCATTAATAAGCTGAAGACCGCTTACCGACGAATCAAAAACCCGGCCATCCGAAAAAATTATTTGGTCATTGACGTGGGGTCTGGGGACATGCCGAATCCTAGAGCTGACGTAATTTGCGATTCTATAGAAGAAAATACCGAAAGGATAACCGCCTTAAAAACAGACAGGCCGTTTATTTGGGCTGATATCGAAAACCTTCCGTTTAGAGATAAAGCCTTTGATTATTCAATTGCTTCGCATGTAATAGAGCATGTGGACAATCCGGAATGTGCCCTAAGAGAGCTGGAAAGAATTTCAAGGGCTGGCTACATTGAAACGCCAAATGCTTTTTATGAGTTCGCTATTCCGCATATGTATCATTTATCCCGCTGTACGGCAATTAACAACAAATTGATTATATTTAAAAAGGAAAGATGGGATGAGACAGTAGACAAAAAATATTTTGATATCAGGTATGATATGAATAAGTGCTGGTGGAATTTACATAATTTAGATGCCCAAGCCTTACTCACCGCCTATCATTGGAAAAATAAAATAGACTATGAAATCCACGGCGGCAAGTCATTTAAAAAACCAAAAGATTTAATCAGCGAAAGCAATGCGGAGCGCCCCCCCCTTCAATCATTAATAATCAAATTGGTTTATTGGTTTTTAAAACCCAGAAAAAAGATAGACCTTAAAACTCTTTTGGTATGCCCCAAATGCAAAGGAGACTTAATTTTTGAAGACGGAACAGAAAGGGCGAATTGCCAAAATTGTAATTTGAAATTCAGGAAGCATAAAGGATTTCTGGATTTTCGTTTATTATGAAACGCATAAAGAAAATACTCATTCCTTTTGTGGTTTTTTTAGCCGATATTTTTATCGGAAAACGCAATCTTAAGGCCTCAGGAATAAAAATAAAGGTTAATCTAGGGTGCGGGCTCCGATGTTTGCCAGACTGGATTAATATTGACGCCAGCTTAACCGCTCTTTTTGGTTCCCGGAGATTCGGTTTTATCAACAAACTGCTTTATCGTCTAGCCGGTTCATCGGCGTATTATTCTTTTGAGGAATTTGACGCTATCATCAAAAAGAATGAGCTACATTTTTACGATTTAAGGAAAGGAATTCCTCTTTTGGCCGGAAGCGCGGATGTTTTATACACCAGTCATTTCCTTGAACACCT
>Ga0076074_108_pt1 | contig 38005 bp, 46 predicted proteins | sample RifGroC1_FD_68184 | JGI IMG/M metagenome (GOLD analysis project Ga0076074, IMG submission 68184) | Parcubacteria (Wolfebacteria) bacterium GW2011_GWC1_37_10 | reverse complement strand
ATTTCGAAAATTGGCTGAAAGAAAATAAAGAGAAATTGGAAACGGCGCAAAATATAAAAATAAATCAGCGCCAACCAACTCAACGCGAACCCGTTTTTAAAAATGTAGGTCGCAATGACCCCTGTCCTTGCGGCTCGAAGAAAAAATTCAAAAAGTGTCATGGGGCGTAGGACGCGATATAATATAAAAACATGAAGAAAAATTTAACACTTTGTATAATTCATCAACATCCAAAAGTTTTGCTTGGAATGAAAAAGAGAGGATTCGGAGCAGGACGATGGAATGGATTTGGGGGAAAGGTACAAGAAGGAGAAACCATCGAAGATGCGTTGAAAAGGGAACTCCAAGAAGAAGCAGGAATTGAAGTTGAACGTCCGAATAAAATTGGAATCATAGATTTTGAATTCAAAGGCAACTCCGAAATCCTGCAAGTTCACATCTTCAAGTCGGACAACTTTTTAGGAGAGCCAAAGGAAAGTGAGGAAATGAAACCGCAATGGTTTCATGTTGATAAAATTCCATTTGCGGAAATGTGGCCAGACGACATACGCTGGATACCCCTATTATTGGAGGGGAAGAAGTTTAAGGGAAAATTTCTTTTTGGCGAATCAGATATTATTCTCGAACAAAAATTAGTGGAAGTTAAAGAAATATAATTTTTACGGACATAGAAACAAAATCAAAAAGCGTCATAGGGCGCAGAGTTGTTTTTACGGCACCACGATTATCATTTTCTCCCCCGGTTTTTTATAATTGAAATTTTTTCGCAGTTCTTTTTCCAGATTTTCTGGTTTGGAAAAATACTCTATATCCGATTTGATTTTTTCATTTTCTTCCTTCAATGTTTGGGCTTTAGCGACAAGTATTCGGAATTTTTCTTTCAATTGGTTGCGTTCTTTGAAAATAAAGTAAAACTGGATAAAAACTGCCAATAAAATAATTATTAGAATAATTGCCAGCGCTGTTTTCATACTATTTTTATATAGTATATACTGAAATAATCATTTTATGAATAATATCAGGAATTTTGTTATTATATCTCACATTGATCACGGTAAATCGACTTTGGCGGACAGATTGCTGGAGATGACGGGAACAGTCGAAAGCCGGCAGATGAAGCCGCAGTTTTTGGATTCTTTGGAATCGGAAAGAGAAAGGGGAATAACCATAAAAATGGCGCCGGTGAGGATGCATTATAATAATTTTATTCTGAATTTAATTGACACTCCGGGCCATTCGGATTTTTCTTACGAAGTATCCCGAGCTCTGGCAGCGGTTGAGGGCGCGATTTTGCTGGTTGACGCCACCCAGGGGATTCAGGCGCAAACGCTGGCGAAATTTCACGCGGCGAAAAAACAAGGCCTGAAAATAATCGGTGCGGTCAATAAAATTGATTTAATCAAAAACCTTGCGGAAGCCGAAGGAGCGGTGAAAGAATTGGCGGATTTAATTGGCTGTCAACCGGAAGAAATTCACAGAATTTCCGGCAAAACCGGCGAAGGCGTCAAAGAATTGTTGGGGGCGGTTATACAATATGTGCCGTCGCCGAGAGAACAAACGGCGCCATCGGCGCGTGCTCTTATTTTTGATTCTTTCTACGATGACCATAAGGGCATTATTGCTTCAATTAGGATTTTCAACGGAGAATTCGAAAATGGCGACGAAGTTAATTTAATTACCGCAAGCGAGAAATTTAAAATCAAGGAAATGGGATGTTTTTCTCCAAAATTAAAACCAACGGAAAAATTGTCAGCTGGCGAAATCGGTTATATCGTCACTGGGCTGAAAGAACCGGAAAAAATTAAAATCGGAGATACCGTTATTAACGGCAAATCGCAAAGTGTAATCAGCAAATCATTTGTTTTAGAGGGATATCAAGAACCGAAGCCGGTGGTTTTCGTGTCTTTTTATCCTGATGACGCCGATGATTACGAAAATTTGAAAAAATCGATTCAAAGGCTGAAACTTAATGATTCGGCTTTGAATTTTGAGGCGGATTTCAACGAAATTTTGGGGAGAGGATTCAAGATGGGTTTTTTGGGCAAGCTTCATTTTGAAATCACGGCCGAGAGGCTGGAAAAAGAATTTAACATAAAAACCGTCAATACTTTTCCGTCGGTGGCTTATAAACTTGAGAAAGAGGGGAAGACAATCGAAAACCCTGCTGATTTGCCGGACGATTTGAAGGAAATTTGGGAGCCGATGATAAGCGTTGAAATTATTACGCCAATCAAATATATCGGAAACATTTTGCAATTAAAAGAAAATTTCCGAATGAAAAGCATGGAAACGAAAAACTTGGGCGAAAGGGTTTTTGTGTCGGCGGAAATGCCGCTCGCTGAATTAATTTCCGGGTTCGACGACCGCTTGAAGTCGGTTTCCGAAGGATTCGCTTCTTTCAGTTACGAATTTTCAGGATATGAAAAGGCTGACCTCAAAAAAATGGAAATTTTGGTCGCTAATTCACCGGTTGCGGGATTTACAAGAGTCATTTTTGCCGGGAAAATTGAAAGGGAAGCCAGAAAAATGGTTGAAAAATTGAAAGAAATTTTGCCGCATCAGCAATTTAATCAGGCTATTCAGGCGATGGCCGGCGGCCGGATTATCGCCCGGGAAACCATACCGGCTTTGAAAAAAGACGTGACAGGCTATCTTTATGGCGGCGACCGGACGAGAAAAATGAAATTATGGAAAAAACAGAAAAAGGGGAAGAAAAAATTGTTAAGCTTGGCGAAAGTCAGAATACCGGCGGAAGTTTTCAAAAAAATAATCCATGAATAAATTCTGGCTTTTTATCGCGGCATCCATATTTACTATCTTTGTTTTTTGCGTTTGGATTATTTTATTCCGGCTTTATCCGATCGCTCTGATTGATTGGAAAATAATCAGCGCCAAAGATTTTAATAAAGATTATTCGGCGGCTTTGACTTATTATAAAAACGCGCTGGAGCTTTCTGGGGGAGACTCCAAGGTTTTGGAAGCCGATGAGACGGGAAAAGAAATCAAGCGGGCGCTTTTGGAAAACTTTATTGAAAACGTTTTGATAGACGAAGAATTGAAAAAAGATTTGAGTTCGGATGAGCTTGGCGGACTAGTTGATAGAAAAATAGGAGAAATTATCAAGGACGAAGAAATCCAAAAAGCGGCCGAAACCCTGTACGGTTTTTCATTTAGCGATTTTAAGGAACGGGTTTTGGCGCCGCAAGCGAAAAAGGAGATTCTGGAAAGCCGGTTGTTTTTGTATTCCGGCGGAAACGGAGATTTTGGGAAAAAACTGGAAGAAATAAAATCAAAAGCGCGGGTGATGATTTTTCTGCCGGACTTTGAGTGGAACGGGAAAGAAGTTATAATAAAATAGTGGATAGCGTCTAAAATTCATTTCTCCAACGCGCTCCAAATCTTGAAAATTATAATCGTTTTGATTCAGAAAAATGTCCGCGCCCAGCTCGCTTCGCTCACAGTTGCTATTTTTCTTCTTAAAACTCTTTAATTTCCTAAGATTTTCCGCGATGTTTCCAAAATGAATTTTAGACGCCATTAAATAAATAATAATGCGGGATTAGTACAATGGCAGTACGGTTGCTTCCCAAGCAACAGGCGCCGGTTCGATTCCGGTATTCCGCTCCAAAATTTGACTTTCGGATTTTTGACCGACAAGTTTGTTCATATTATGAAAAAATCTATTAAAAGCGCATTTCACAATTTAGGATTAAGAACTTGGATTGAAATTAATCAGCGGGCTTTAAAAAATAATTATAAAATATTTAGAAATTTAATCGGTCGGAAGCGTCTTTTAATGGCAGTTGTCAAATCAAACGCTTACGGACATGGTTTGATTGATTTTTCCCGCTCAGTTGAAAAATTAGGGATTGATTGGTTTGGTGTTGATTCTATCGTTGAAGCGGAAAATTTGAGGAAAAACGGTATAAAAAAACCGATTTTAGTTTTAGGATACACTTTACTCGATAAAATTAACGAAGCCGTTAAAAATAATATTTCTTTAACTGTTGCCGATTTTGCAACTTTGAAAAAAATAAAAATTATCAATAATAATAAAGAAATTAAAATTCATTTAAAAGGGAAGGAGTTTATACTCATTTTTCTTCGGCTAAGAATCCGGCGTTTCCGGCCGAGACAATGCGTCAAATTGAAGAATTTAAAAAAGCAATCAATCTTTTGGAATCAGCCGGATTTAAAAAAATCATAAAGCATGCGGCGGCAACATCCGGGACGATTAATTTTTTTCAAAGTCATTTTGATATGGTAAGAATTGGAATCGGGTTTTACGGATATTGGCCGTCAAAGGAAACAAAAAAAGCGTTTAAAAATAAAATTAAACTAAAACTAATTTTGTCTTGGAAAACTATTATTGGCCAGATTAAAAACCTGCCCAAAGGAAGCAAAATCGGTTATGATTTGACGGAGAGCATAAATCGTTCTTCAAAGATGGCGATTTTGCCGATTGGTTATTGGCACGGATTTCCAAGGTCGCTTTCAAGTATTGGCAAAGTTTTGATTAAGGGCAAGGAAGCAAAAAAATCGGAGACGAGGCGGTTTTAATAGGAAAAAGCGACCAATTGGAAATTTCCGCCGATGATTTGGCTTATTTAAGCGATACTGTTAATTATGAAATTGTTACCCGCATTAATCCGTTAATTAAAAGAATTGTTCAATAGATATTTTGAGATATTTTGCAAAATGAAATTTCTTAAATCTTTAAATAAAAAAAATTTGTCCGGTAAAACCTGCCTTCTTCGGGTTGATTTTAACGTGGAAAAAGGCAAAGAGAAAAACTCTTTGAGATTAAAAGCGATTTTGCCGACGATAAAATTTTTAATTGATAAAAAAACAAAAATTGTAATTTTGAGCCATCGGGGGAGACCGGTCAAAAAAAACCGAAAAGAATTCAGTTTAAAACCATTCGCGCGTTTTTTAAGCGAAAATCCGGCAAAAAAAATAAATTTCATAAATAATTTTGATTTTCGCGACATTAAGCAAAAAATTGAAAATTCTTCGCCGCTAAGTGTTTTCTTGCTGGAAAATCTGAGATTTTTGGTGGGCGAGGAAAAAAACGACGCCAAATTAGCCAAACAATTGGCTTCGTTGGGCGATTTTTATGTTAATGACGCTTTTTCGGTAAGCCATCGCGAAAACGCTTCGGTGTCGGCCATCACGAAATTTTTGCCTTCTTATGCAGGTTTACTTTTGGAAAATGAAATTAAAAATCTTGATTTAGTCGTTAAAAATCCCAAAAGACCGCTGATTGTGATTCTGGGAGGCAACAAAGTTTTAGATAAAATCGGTTTGATAAATAATTTTTTGAACAAAGCGGATTATTTTTTGCTCGGTGGCGGCATTGCCAACACTTTATTCGCCGCTCAAGGATTGCCGGTCGGCGATTCCCTTTATGAAGAAAAAATGATTTTCGTGGCGCGAAGAATTCTGAAATCAAAGAAGATTATTTTGCCGCTTGATGTGGCAATTCATGACAGAAAAATTTTGGACATCGGGCCTAAAACCGCGAAAAAATACGGAGAAATCATTAAAAAAGCGAAAATTGTAATTTGGAACGGCCCTCTTGGCTATTTTGAAGACAAAAGATTTGCAAAAGGTTCGCTGGCCGTGGCTGAAGCGGTTGCAAAAAGCGGGACTCGCGCAATAGTCGGCGGCGGCGAAACCGCATTTTAAAATATGAAAAACATCGTCATTCTTTATCATAAAAATTGTCCCGACGGCTTCGGGGGAGCTTGGGCGGCTTGGAAAAAATTCGGCAATAAGGCCGAGTATATTCCCATTCAATACAAGATGATGTCTCCGCGAGGGCTAGAAAATAAAGAAATTTATCTGGTTGATTTGTGTTTCCAGGCGGAAGTGATGAAAAAGCTTTTAAACATAAGCAGAAAATTGATAGTCATCGACCATCACATCGGCAGAAAGGAAGAAATTAAAATATCGACCGGCCATCTTTTTGACTTGAACCATTCGGGATCGGTTTTGAGCTGGAAGTATTTTTATCCCGGGAAAAAAATACCCCGGCTGTTGCGCCACATCGAAGACGTGGACATTTGGAAATTCAAGATTTCCGGCACAAAAGAACTGATGGCCTCTCTGGCTACTTGTGATTTTGATTTTCGGAAATGGAATAAAATAGCGGATGATTTTGAAAATGCCGGAAAAAGAAAAAAATATTTTGATGAAGGGAAGGCGATTTTAAAATATCAGAGAAAAGTCATTTCAAAAATCGTTGCGGCCGGAGAAGGCGTGATTTTTGACGGCCATAAAGCTTTCGCGGTTAATTCGCCGATTTTGGAATCGGAAATCGGCCATCGTATTTCCGAAGACAAAAAAGTGATAGGTTTGATTTGGTCGTATCAAAACGGCGTTTTTAAGGGTTCTTTGAGAAATGACGGCAAAATAAATCTTTCCGAATTGGCAAAAAAATTCGGCGGCGGCGGGCATCGAGCGGCCGCCGGTTTTACTTTCAAAGCCAAAATAAAATTCCCATGGCAGCACAAAAAGAAAAAATAATTATATATTGTGACGGGGGAAGCCGCGGCAATCCCGGGCCGGCGGCTATCGGTATTTATATACCGCAGCTTAGAAAAGGATATTCAAAATTTTTGGGCAGGACGACAAATAATGAGGCGGAATATCAAGCCGCGATTTTCGCGTTAAAAAAAATAAAACATTTGATAGGCGGCGAGAAAGCGGAAAAATCGGAAGTTGAAATAAGGTCGGACAGCGAACTTTTGATAAAACAATTAAACGGCGAATATAAAATTAAAGAAAAAACTCTTGTGCCGTTTTTTATTGAGATTTGGAATTTAAAGCAGGATTTTGGCGGAATGAAATTTGTTGCCTTACCGCGAGAAGAGAATATGGAAGCGGACAGGTTAGTGAATAGAGAATTGGACGGCAAAATCGGATTATTTGACTAAATTTATTATCGGCGTTATAATATAAAGAATCGGCAAGCCAGACGATAGCTCTTCACTGTTAAAACAGATGGAGGGAGGAAAGTCCGGACACCCGGTCCGATATTATGTCGGACCAATTGTACGGGTTAACGACCCGCCGCAGCAATGTGAGAGGTGCGAACAGAGACGCTTCGGTTTGAAAAAATCGGAGAAGCCCTATCCTAACGTAGAAGGCTTAATCCTGCCATAGGGATAAGAAAGCAGGAATGAAACGGCTAAATCCTTATTGGGTGCAAGGCTGTACCGAGCACTCAACGCTTTGAGTACTCGGGATGCCGCCAGAGCCAGAGAGCAATTGATGGCCCAGATAAATTGTCGTTATCCGTCCGCCAGTTGGCGGATGGAACAGAATCCGGCTTATGGCTTGCCGGTTAGTAGAATTTCAAAAGCGCCGAGTATAAATACTCGGCGTAATTCGTAATATTTGAAATTTACTACCCGGTTTTGTCGGTTTTTTTGTTGTAAAATAATTAAAATGGAATTCATAGTTGAACAATCAAATCGCTTGGATAAATTTTTAACGGAAAAAATTTTGGGGTTATCGCGGTCAAATTGGCAGAAGGCGATTCAGGGCGGAGCTGTGAAAATCAACGGCCATTTTGCTCCGAAACAAGGTTTTAAATTGAAGAAAGGCGATATTGTCGAGGTGATTGAGAAAAAATTGATTTTTCCAAAGAGTAAATTTGAAATTGAGCCGCAAAATATTCCTTTAAAGATAATTTATGAAGACAAAGATATTCTAGTGATTGATAAGCCGGTTGGTTTAATTGTCCATCCGACTCAAAAGGAACATCTTAATACTTTGGTCAATGCTTTGCTTTATAAATATCCAAATATCAAAGGAGTGGGTGAGGACGCTTTAAGGCCGGGAATTGTGCACAGATTAGACCGGGAAACTTCCGGACTTTTGATTGTTGCGAAAAATCAAAAAGCATTTTTGCAGATGAAAGAGCAATTTTTAAATAGGACAATAATAAAAAAATATTTAGCCTTGGTGGAGGGTGTGCCAAAGGAAAAAAAAGGAATAATTGATTATGCTATTAAGCCGTCGAAATATTATCGTTTGAAAAAAGTTGTTGTAAAACCATCCTTCGCTAAAGCTACGGCGGGTAAGAAAGAAGAATTGCCTAGTAAATCAATAAGAGCGGCAAAGACGCATTATAAAGTTATTAAAAATTTTGGAGATAGATTCGCTTTAGTGGAAGCGGAGCCGAAAACCGGCCGGACGCATCAAATAAGAGTGCATTTAGCTTCAATCGGACATCCGATTGTCGGCGATGTTTTATATGGAGCAAAAGAGAAATTTAAAGCTACGGCGGGCAGGCATTTTTTGCATGCATATTATTTAAAATTTATTTTGCCCCCGAAGGAGAATAAATTCCCTACGGGGCAGGCAAGCGGCGCGCCGATTGCTTTGGAAATCGGCTTGCCGGAAGATTTTGAGGAAATGATCAGCAGATTGTCAAAATAAAAAAAGACCGATCAGGTTTTTGCCTGTCGGTCTTTAAGGGTTATTTTAATTGGTTTAGTTTGCAAAAAAACTTGAACAAAAGGAGCATGGTTAAAAAATTTTTTAGTAATTATTGCCAAGGAACTTCTGCAAAATCTGCAGAGAATTTTTTTAAATTTGTTTTCCAATTCAGCTTTATTTAATCGGATAGGATTTATCTCTCCGCATTCAGATTTAGGACAGGTAATGTCGAAAAGATTTTGATTGGAAAAGATTATCGGCTGGGCAGAAATAATCATAAATTTTCTTTCTAATGATATGCTTATTTGTTTATGACAACTAAAGCAGGACAGTTTCTTATAACGATTATTTAATTCTTCGTCGGTAATTCTAATTGGAAAAGAACATTTGCAGTGAGGACAGCTGATATTATTTATCATATATCCTCCTTTGCAAAATTTATTTAATAAAAAGAGTTCTTATAAAATAATAATTTAATTTAGAAATTTTGTCAAAAGAAAAACCGCCTGATCAGGCGGTTTTTCTTTAACATCGGCAGAGTTATGCTTTACTTGCTTCGGTTTTCTGGTTTTTTGTTGTTCTTATCATAAAAAACCAAATAAATATGCCTGCGGCCACGATTAAGCTGATTATTATTGCCGGCAAAGGCAAATTCTTCAAATTCGCAATTATTCCCAATGACGCAACTTGTTCGTTTTCTTTTTTAGAAATTTGACTTTCAAGTCCGGCTTGAGCGTTTGCGAGATCGTTCTTATTGGAAATCGATGACGGTTGTGATGCTATTTTTTCTTCGGTTATTGCCAAATTTTGACTGCCAAGAGAGGATGTTATTGCAACAAGGTTTGTTGTGATATTGGAAAGAGCGATGTTGACTGCATTTCTTTGTTCAAGAGTTAGGTCATTATTTTTAAGGCGAGTTTGCAAATCAGTTAAGACAACTGTTAATGCCGTTAGCCCTTCTTTAAGAGCAGTTATGTTTTCAGAACTGATAGAAACAGTTGGTTTTGCAGTGATTTCTTGAGCCTCTTGGGTTTGTTGGGCCTCTTGAGCTTGCTGGGCTTGCTGGCTTTGTAATTCAAGTAAGCGGCTTTTTAGCATTTCAAGCTGGCTATTAAGAATTTTAGATTCTTCCGGACTTAGGGTTGAACTTTCCGAAGAAATATTGGCGGCATAAGACGGCGCGCTACTGATTCCAAAATTTAGCATCAATATCATTGAAATAACAACAATAAAAGCAATTTTTTTCATAAGTTTTTAAGTTTATTAAGATTTTTCGGCCTTTAAGTGAGTCAGACATTATCGTTCATATTTAATTAGTTAAGGAGCTCGCAAAAATCAGAGTTATTTTTGCGCGTTTTTTATCCTCTTTTTAAGCATTAAAATAAGAGGATTCATTTGAATCTGCTGATTAAATTATACAAAATTTAATTTAAAAGGGAAGTTTTGTTGTTATTTGATTATGGCCATAATATAATGAAAATATAGTATGACTAATTCATCTGGTTTTTACGGGCTGGGCATTGCTCCAAATATTCTCGTTGTCCTTAAAAAGCTGAATTTGACAGTTCCTACGCCTATTCAGGAACAATCGATTCCACAATTGATTGGGGGAAAAGACATGATTGGAATTGCCCAAACAGGCACTGGCAAAACGCTTGCTTTTGGTATTCCCATGTTGCAGGCCGCAATGTCCGGAAAAAAAGGTCTGGTTGTTGTTCCAACGCGAGAATTAGCGCTTCAGGTTTCCGGAGCATTTCAAAAAATAGCTGGGCCGCTTCACTTACGGATAGCGACTGTTATTGGAGGCGAACCTATCCGCCGCCAAATATTCGCGCTTCAGAAAAATCCTCAAATAATTATCGGCACGCCAGGAAGAATTATTGACCATTTAAATCAAAGGACTATTTCTCTTAATTCTGTTGCTATTCTTGTTCTTGATGAAGCGGATAGGATGCTTGATATGGGTTTTGCTCCGCAACTTAAAATTATTCTTCAAGCCGTGCCTCGAGAACGTCAAACTATGCTTTTTTCCGCGACAATGCCGCAGGATATTGTGGCAATGGCTAAGTCATATATGAAATTTCCCACCCGCGTTGAGATTGCTCCATCCGGCACCATGGCCGCGAAAGTAACTCATGAACTTTTTTTTGTCAGACAAGGAGATAAACCCCGGCTTTTGGAAAAGATATTAGGGGAATATCGGGGCGCAGTTCTTGTGTTCTCAAGGACAAAACACGGGGCGAGAAAAATTGCCTCTGGTATTCGAGCTCTGGGACACACTTCGGCCGAGCTTCATTCAAACCGTTCGCTTGGCCAGCGAAGAGACGCGCTGGAAGGGTTTAGAAATGGCAGACACCGCATTCTTGTTGCAACTGACATCGCTGCTCGCGGTATTGATGTAAAAGGCATTGAACTTGTTTTAAATTATGATCTTCCTCAAAGCCCGGAGGATTATGTCCATCGCATTGGCCGCACAGGCCGCGCGGGAGGCGTTGGACACGCGATTTCTTTTGCAACGCCTGACCAAAAAGGCAATGTGAGAGGAATTGAACGATTAATTCGTTCTATTTTACCTCTTTCAAAACTTCCAGAACTTCCTCCGGCAAGAATAATTGAGAGGATGCCGGAGCAGCCAAAATTTTATACTGGATACGGTCGCCGTCCGAAGCCCCGTTTTAGCCATGCTCCTTATCGCGGCCATAGAGAAAAGCGTTTTTCAAAAAGAAGGCATTAAAATTCTTTTCATCCTGTCTGATTGATATTTATAACAAAAAACTCCTCTTTTATGAGGAGTTTTTTGTTATATGCTGCGGGACTAGGGCTCGAACCTAGATTCACGGATTCAGAGTCCGTTTGCCTACCAATTAGCAGATCCCGCAATGGCATAATTTTATAAATTTACCGGTAAAAACGCAAGAAATCTATTATTTATTTTGCTTGACCGGCAATAATTTAGTATAATTAGATAATGGCGAGCGAAAAAATAGCAGAATCAAAAACAGAATCAAAAACAAATAATTTAGGGACTTTAATTGAGAAGGAATTAAAAGGTAAACCGGGGGAAATTTCCATTATCCGGGTAGTTGACGCTTTAATCGGCCATGCTTTCAACGCAAGAGCGTCGGATATTCATATTGCTCCTGAAGAAAATAAAGTGAGAGTTCGTTTGAGAATTGACGGCGTTTTAAATGATATTTTTGTTTTTCCCAAAGACATCCAATCAGAGATAATTACAAGAATAAAAGTTCTTTCCGGACTTCGAACTGACGAACATCAAGCCGCTCAAGACGGCCGTTTTAAGATTCCGGTGGAAGAGGTGGGTTATGTTGATGTCCGTGTTTCCATTGCTCCGACTTATTACGGCGAGAACGCAGTTTTGAGAATTTTATCAGAGCGGACGCAGTTGTTTTTAAAAGACCTCGGCTTTTCCGAGCGCGATTTCAAAATAGTGGAAAAAGCGGTTAAAAAACCGTATGGCATGATTTTGGCGACCGGACCGACTGGTTCGGGAAAAACAACAACTCTTTATTCTGTTATTAAAGAATTAAATACAAAGGAAGTTTCCATTATCACTATTGAAGATCCGATAGAGTATTCCATTGGAGGAATTGACCAGATTCAGGTAAATCCGCAGACCGGAATTACTTTTGCCAAAGGATTGAGATCTGTTTTAAGGCAGGACCCGAATATTATCATGGTGGGCGAGATTCGCGATGAGGAAACCGCAGGCATTGCGGTTAACGCCGCGCTCACCGGCCACTTGTTGCTTTCAACAATTCATACAAACGATGCGGCTACGACTTTGCCGCGGTTGCTGGATATGGGCATTGAGCCGTTTTTAATAGCTTCAACCGTTAACGTTGCCATTGGGCAGAGACTAATAAGAAAAATATGTTCCAATTGCCAAGTGAAAAAAGTTTTAAATGACATTGAATATGAAAGTTTAAAAGAAGTAATTCGTCCGGAGCTTTTGGGCAATCATCGGGAATTTTTTGAAGGCAAAGGATGCAATATTTGCGAGGACGGATATGAGGGCAGAGTCGGAATTTATGAGGTGCTAGAGATGACAGAGACTTTAAGAGAGCTTATTATGAAGCGCGCCAATTCATCCGTGATTGCGGAGACGGCGATTAAAGAAGGAATGACAACAATGATGGAAGACGGATTTAAAAAAGCATTGGCAGGAATTACAACGATTGAGGAAGTGTTAAGGATTATTCATGAATAAATTTAAACATCAATTCCAGGAAATTTTCTGGCATATTTCCCTTTCGGATAGAATGCTTTTTGTAAAACATTTATCCATTATGATTCGTTCGGGTATGCCGATTTTGGACAGTTTATGGCTTTTGAGGCGTCAGGCAAAATCAAAAACCTTGCAAAAAATAATCAGCGAATTGATTGTTGATGTTGATAACGGCCAGTTCCTTTCAGTGAGTTTAGAAAAACATAAAGGCGTTTTTGGGAATTTTTTTATCAATATTATCAGAGTGGGCGAGGCAAGCGGAACGTTGGCGGATAATTTGAATTATTTGCATGAGGAAATCAGAAAAAGCTACGAGCTTAGGAAAAAAGTAAAAGCCGCAATGACTTATCCGATAATTCTTTTAGTGGCGGTTTTCGGCATCAGCACTTTGCTGATGTTTTCCATTTTTCCTAAAATTTTGCCGATTTTCGCGACTTTTAAAATGAAATTGCCGATTTCTACAAGAATACTTATTGTGGTGGCTAATTTTTCCATTCATAACGGAGTTTATATGTTTGTCGGTTTCATTGTTTTTATCGCCGCGATAATTATCTTATTAAGGATTAATGTGATTAAAATTTTGTATCATCGATTGCTTTTATCAACTCCTTTCATCGGTAATATAAGTTTACATGTCAATATGACGGCTTTCGCGCGGACAATGAGTTCACTTTTAAGGAGCGGCATAAAAATTGTCGACGCGTTACTGATTGTGGCTGATACAATGCCGAATTTTGTTTACCGCAGGCAATTAAAAAATGTTTCTGAATCGGTAAAAAGGGGAGAGCCGATGTCGAAATATATGCTGGTGAATGAGAAATTTTTTCCGCCGACTTTTTCCCAAATGGTGGAGGTGGGGGAAAATACAGGGCATTTGGATGAAAATTTGGTTTATTTGGCGGAATTTTACGAAGCGGAAGTTGACGAAATGTTTAAAAATCTTTCCACAATTCTCGAGCCGTTGCTGCTTTTAGTAATGGGCATTATTGTTGGATTTGTGGCCTTGGCGATTATTACGCCGATATACGGATTAACGCAAAGTTTGAAAATAAAATAATTTTTATGGGAAAGATGAATGATAATACCGTTGGTTTTACTTTAATTGAAATTTTGGTTTCAATGACGGTTTTTATTATTATCACTTATTTCGGCTATTTGGCGTATGCCAATATTTTGGAATCAATCACAAGGAGCCAGTTGCGCAATGAAGCGATTTCTTTAATTGAAGCTGAGATTGAAATCATCAGGAATTTGCCTTATGGAGATGTTGGAACTTTAACTGGTTATCCGGTGGGCAAACTTTCGGCGGAAAAAACCGTTTCTTCGGGCGGAGTTGATTTTGAATTAAAAACAACGGTCAGAAATATCGATGATGCTTTTGACGGGGTTTTGGGGGGAGTTCCTAATGATACGGCGCCGGCGGATTATAAGATTGTTGAATTTGAAGTTGATTGCCTTAATTGCCGGAGTTTTGTCCCTTTTTCCATGACTTCAACAATTTCGCCAAAAGGATTAGAGAGTGCGTCAAACAACGGTTCATTGTTCATTAATGTTTTTGATGCCAGCGGACAGCCGATTTCAGGCGCAAATGTCCAAGTAGTGAATAATGCTTTAAACCCGACTATTTCTATAAATGACGTGACGAATACTAACGGAGTTTTGCAATTGGTTGATTTTCCAACCAGCACTTCAGCTTATGAGATTACAGCAAGTAAAAGCGGATACACAACGGAAAAAACTTATCCGATCGGCGATATTAACAATCCCAATCCTTCAAAGCCGCACGCGACCGTGGCTCAACAACAAGTGACGAGCATAAGTTTTTCTATAGACAAAATAAGCACTTTAAATATTACCACTGCCGATAAAATGTGCGCGGCAGTGCCAAATATTGATTTTTCGATGGATGGGATAAAACTTATCGGCACAGAGCCGGATGTTTTAAAATATTCAACAACTTCAATAACTAACGCCAGCGGACAGAAAACAATTAATAACGTTGAGTGGGATAATTATAATTTTACCAATGTGGATGGAGTTTATGATTTTTCCGGCATAACTTCTTTATTGCCCTTGACGATAAATCCTGATACAACTTCTAATTTGAAATTTGTAATGGAGCAGAAAAATCCTATGGCGGTTTTAATTACTGCCAAAGAAGGAAGCCAATTAGTTGATGATGTGAGCGTTAATTTACAGAAAATCGGCTATGACACAACTTTATACACCGGCCGAAATAATTTTTTTCAAACTGATTGGAGCGGAGGGCAATATTTTTCTCAGAACGGAGGAATAGACGACAGCACGGCAGGAGAAATAAAAATGCTGGCGATTGGCGGAAAATATTCTACTACCACAGAAGAATGGCTGATTTCCAATACTTTTAATTTAGGGGCAACGAATACAACTTTTTTTTCGATTGACTGGAATCCGGCTATTGAACCGATAGAGACGGGAGCGGATAGTTTAAAAATTCAAATTGCGACTAATAATGACAACAGCACCTGGAATTTTTTGGGGCCGGACGGCACAATCAGCACATATTATACGGCGACCGGCACTCAAATTGCCGCTAGCCATAATAACAGCGGATATTTAAGATATAAAGTTTTTATGAAAACAGCTGATGAAAATTTTACGCCGAGTTTACAGAATATAATTTTTAATTACCGTTCCTCTTGCATTGCCAATGGTCAGGCATTTTTTAGCGGGCTTTCAAGCGGCACTTATAATCTAACGGCGCAGAAATCGGGGTATCAATTAGCCACTTCAACAATTTCAGTTTCCAGCAATTGGCAGGAACAAAAAATTGAATTAATCAGTAATTAAGTAATTATGAAATTTATTAATAAAAAACTTAAAATATTATTCCTATTTTCGACTTTATGTTTTCTATCTTCCGCTTTCTTTGCTCTGGCGGCAGAATTAAAATATTTTGATTTTTCACCGGATATTTCCGGATCTTTGAATATTTCCACTTCAGAGACTCCGTATCAGTATTTTATTCATTATGATGATTACATCAGCGGTTTTGATTTATGGGTGGAAAATACCGGAAGCGCCGGCACGGCTTCTTTTGGACTACGCGACAGCAATGATAATTTATTAGAGGCAAAAACAATATCTATTCCTTATTTGGCAAAGCAATGGGGAGGACAAAAAATTCATGTTCAGTTCGACCAGCCGGTAAATGTTTCAAGCACGGAAATTTATAAAATAAAAATGCTGAGTTCGATGCCAAAATTGAAAATTTATTACGGCAATCTGGTTAATCTTCAATTGCATAATGCCAATGAAACGCAGGACCCGCATATTAAGCCGGCTTATTTGGGAAACAATGAGCAAAATTTCGCTTTTAAATTTTCACTTTATGAAGACGGAGACGTTTTAGCGCCGGTGATTTCCAATATAAATGTTTCAATATTAAGCGATACAAAAGCAAAATTTGATTTTAACGCTAATGAGCCGGTTGATTATAAAATTATTTATTGGCCGATAAATGAACCAACTCAGCAAACAAATTATTCCGGCAATTATGTTTCTTGCCAGAGCGGGATAAAAACATGCAGTTTGGAAATTCCGGTTTTGCCGAATAAAAATTATGTTTATCAGCTTTTTGCAAAAGATATCTGGGGCAATGAAAGCCAATATGAAGGGACATTTGTCAGTTCGATTGACTGGACTCCGGAAAATTCCACTTCTTCGGCGACTTCTTCGCCTCCCGCCGCGACTTCGACCGAGATTTTGCCGGATACTTTCGGGCCGGTGATTTCCGATGTTAATATTATTTTTATTTCGGAAAAATCTTTAAAGGTCTCCTGGAGAACCGATGAAGCGGCGAATTCCAGCTTGCTGATAGGTTTAAATGTCCCGGGTCAGCAAGTAATCACCAGTATTGGCGATACAACTTATGAATTAGAGCATGTTATGGAAAGCGGAGATATTCTGGCAGCGGATAAAAATTATTACGCGCGAATCGCTTCAATAGATTCTTTAGGAAATTATTCCAGTTATGAATTTACTTTTGACACTTTTGCGGATTCTTTAACTGTGCCGCCGGAACAAAATCCGCCGGACAATTTAAATCAAGACCAGCAGAATGAAAATAACGAGCAGCAACAGCCTTTATTGGAAGTAATAATTGAGGAAAGTGGCGTTGGCATTTTTTGGAATAATTCCGGAGATAACAGCAGTGGGTATAGGATAGATGTCTTTGACGGCAATAAGAAATTAGTAAAGCAAATTTTGCTATCTCAATATGATTATAATGCGGCGATAACTGATCTGGCAGCAGGAGATTATTATCTGATTGTTTATAACAATAATAACGGCATTTATGAAAAAGTCGCGGCTGCGGAGAATTTCAGAATTAAAGAAGTCGGACAATAAAATGAAATTTTTTGGAGAAAATAAAAATAAAGGGTTTACGCTTTTGGAAATTTTAATGGGTATTTCCATTTTGGCCGCGCTTGTTTTCGCAATGTCTTTATTTTTTTACAATGTTTCAAATTTAGGCAATGTTTTTATCCAAAGTTATGAAACACAGCAGGAAATTCAGCTGACATTTCAATTAATGATTCCGGAAGCGCGTTCGATGGATATTTCCAATATCGGCAGTTATCCCTTAGCCGAAGCGGCTTCAAGTTCAATAAAATTTTACAGCGATTTTGACGGCGACGGATTTTACGATCAAATAAGATATTTTTTAGACGGCGCGACTTTAAAAAAGGGATTTCTTACTCCAACCGGCAATCCTTTGACCTATAACTCGGCAAATGAGATAATTACTGACGCAGTGCATGATATAGTGGCAAGCACCTCGAGTATTTTTTCTTATTACGACGCGAATTATACCGGTAGTGAAGCAGTATTGAATTTTCCCGTAGTTATCGCCGATGTCCGAGTGATAAAAATTAATTTAACGGCAAAGCAGCAAAATCAAAATAGTCCGGTTTCATTTGGAGTGACGGTGACGCCGAAGAGTTTGCAAAGCAATTAATTTATACAATAAATGACAACGGTTTTTTATAAAATCAAAGGCCAGCTTTCCATGCAAATGCTGATTTATGGCGGATTGATAACTATTTTGCTTAGCGGGTTTTTGATTTGGACAAGCAATATTGTCACTTCTGATTTGAAATTTTCTAATAGGACAATGGCATTTTCAATCGCGCAAGCAGGAGTGGAGTATTATCGCTGGCATTTGGCTCATGCGCCGACTGATTATCAAGACGGCACAGGAGGACCCGGACCTTATACTCATGATTATTATGATAAAAATAATAATTTAGTCGGACAATTTATTTTAGAAATTACTCCGCCGCCGGAGGGTTCAACTATTGTGACGATAAAATCAACGGGAAAAGTTTTGGCTGATTCTGACGTGGAAAAAATAATTGAAGCAAAATTGGGCATTCCTTCTTTTGCCAAATACGCGGCTGTGCTTAACGCCAATGTGCGGTTTGGCGAGGGTACAGAAGTATTCGGCGAAGTTCATTCCAATGGCGGAGTGCATTTTGACGGCACGGCGCATAATATCGTTTCCAGCGCGCTTTCGGAATATAATGACCCTGATCATTCCGGCAACAATGAATTCAGCGTTCATACTCACAGAAACGCGCCGCCGCAAACTGGAACAGATAGCAGTTTCCGGCCGCTGGAAGCGCCGCCAAATTCTCCTCAAAATAGAAATGACGTTTTTTTGGTTGGTCGGGAATTCCCCGTGCCGGCAGTGGATTTTACGGGCATTACTGCCGACCTTGCTCAAATTAAAACAGACGCGCAGGCAGATAACCGTTATTGGGGGCCGGCCGGAGGGAGCGTTAAGGGATATCATATAGTTTTAAAAACAAATGACACTTTTGATATTTATAAAGTAAATACTTTAACTTCACCGCCGAACGGGTGCATTGAAGTGCTGGGGCAACAGGATTGGGGAACTTGGAGCATTGAAACGGAACAGCTTTTGGGAAATTATACTTTTGCCACCAGCGGATTGATTTTTGTTGAAGACAATGTTTGGATAAATGGCCAAATTAATACGGCAAGAATAACAATTGCGTCAGCGAGATTTCCGGACAACCCTTCCAATCGACCGGCCATAACTTTTAACAATGATTTGCTTTACACTAATTATGACGGGCAAGACGTGATTGCTTTGATAGCCCAGGGAAATATTAATGCCGGCTATGTCAGTGAAGATGATTTAAGAATTGATGGAGCGTTATTTGCGCAAAATGGCAGAGTGGGCAGATATTATTATCGGTCGCCGTCCGGCCAACAGCAGAGATGCTCGCCGTATCACATAAGACAAACAATTACTTTGTACGGAATGCTGGCGTCTAATCAAAGATACGGCTTTGCTTATACTGACGGCACGGGATATCAAAATAGGAATTTAGTTTATGACCCTAATTTGCTTTATAGTCCGCCGCCGAGTTTTCCCTTGACTACAGATTCTTATGAAGTGCTTTCTTGGAAAGAATTGAAATAAAAAACCAATTGTCATTCATTCCAACAGCAAGCCATAAAGATTCTGCTTCTATGGGGTAAATTTCCGCAAATTTGCCGTAATTTAAGGGTGTGAATAAGTCTATTGTGTTTTTTAGAATAATATTTGGTATAATTATTAAATAACAGAAAGGTCGAGAAATTTGAATAAAAATATAAAAATGAAACAAAAAGTTTTAGGTTTTACATTGATTGAATTGTTGGTGGTTATCGGCATTATTGCCATTTTGGCCGGCGTAGTTATCGTGGCTTTGAATCCGGGCAGACAATTTGCGCAAGCAAGAAACACCCAGAGATGGAGCCATGTTAACACAATTTTAAACGCCATTGGCCAGAATATGGCTGACAATAAAGGAAACTTTACTTGCGCGGCTGGCTCATTGCCAACATCAACAACAGAGATGGGTACTGCAGGCTATGATATTGAAAATTGTATAGTTCCTACTTATGTTTCCATTATGCCTTTAGATCCGACTAGTGGAACTTCCAGCGCGTCAGGATATACGGTTCTTTATGACGGAACCACAAGGAGAGTTACAATTAATTCAATGTACGATGAATTAAGCGAAGTAATTGTTGTAGTAAGATAGATTATTAGTTAATTTTCTGATTAGAAAAACAAAAAAGCCCATTTAGGGCTTTTTTGTTTAGTTTAATACGGTTGGAGTTTTTCCTTCGGTTTGGATTTTAGTCAATTTGAGTTTATTGTTTATTATTTTAGCTTCCAATAATTTAGTTCTTTTGTTTTCTATAGTAGTATAAGCGCCGGGTTCTGGATTAAAAGCCCGGATTTTTCTTTCAATTTCTAAAGCAAGCGAGCCGCCAGAAATTTCAGCTTGCTTTAAATCTTCGGGTTTAATAAAAGCGTCTTCGGTTTTAAATTTTTTTGTAAATGTGGCAAGAGATTCATCTTGCGGCAGGGGAGTGATTTTGCCGGCAATAAAATCAGGTAAAGTTTTAATGAGTAAATCCGCGCTCAAATTAGCTAACTTTTTCATTAATGCTTCATAATTCCATTCTGAATTCTGAATTCTGAATTCTGAATTCGCTATAATAGCGCCGTGGTCTAATTTTTCATCCATTAAAAAAAGAGTAGTGCCGGTTTCTTGGTCGTTGTTTAAGATTGCGGTTTGAATCGGCGTGGCGCCGCGATATTTAGGCAGAAGCGAAGGATGAATGCCGATTGTCCCGAGTTTGGGAATATTTAAAATTTCTTTGGGAATAATGTTGGCATAGGCGGCAACAATGAATATATCAGTTATAGAACTTGAAACCTGAAGCATAAAACTTTTATCTAATTTTTCGGGCTGCAATACGGGAATGTTCCATATTTCATGCTTCATGATTAATACTTTCACCGGCGGGGGAGTGATTATTTTTTTTCTGCCAACTGGTTTATCGGGATTGCAAACAACGGCTTTTGGGACATATCCGGAATTAATTAATTTTTCCAAAATAATGGCGGCAAAATCAGGAGTGCCGAAGAAAATAAATTTCATTTTTATAAATTTTTAACAATTTCCGCTTTGTGAAGATTTTTTGCTTTATCTATAAAAAGTATCCCGTTTAAATGGTCTATTTCATGCTGGAAAATTCTGGAAAGCAATCCATCGGCTTTAAATTTAATTTTTTTGCCATTTTTATCCTGGCCCGCAATAATGATTTTACTAAATCGTTCCACAGAGCCGTAAATTCCAGGCACGCTTAAACAGCCTTCTTCGTCAATATTTTTTTCTTTGGAAAATTCTGTTATTTTGGGATTGAAAATAACATAAAAATTCCAGTCGATGATTTCTTCTTTTTCCAATTCCGGAATTCTAGCTATAAAAACTTGCATATCTAAGCCGATTTGATTGGCGGCAAGGCCGACGCCATTGGCTTTAACCATTGTTTCTTTTATTTTTTTAAGGATTTCATCTATTTCTCCCCGCCTTTTTTTATCTTTTAAAAGGGCAGGGTCAAAATCAGCGGTTTTCTTTCGGAGGATTTTCTCTTCTTTTTTATTGGCAATTGTTAATATTTTCATTTAATTTATTTTATAATCTTTGTTTTTTTAGATTTTGGAGTTTTTGGTTTGGAGCTTTTCAATAAGTAGGGGTGGGTTTTCATCAGCACTTTCATAAAATAAGCTCCTTTATTTTCAATATTTTTTCTTTCCGAGATGTCTTTGGCCATATGAAGCAGGTCGTCGCTATGATGCTTTTTGGCCAGCATAATATAGAGCGATTTATGTTTTTCGTCATTTAAAAGTTGGGCAATTAAAAGGCCGATAAGCTGGAATCTTTTGTAAACATGGGATGTTTTAGCTCTTTCTTTAATTATTTTCAGATAATCTTTGTCAATAGCCATTTCTATTAGTATAATAGATAAATGGCTTACGAAGCAAAAAACTTTAATCATTTATTAGGCATTAGCGGTTTAAGTGAACAATTATTAAAAAATCATTTTACTCTTTATCAGGGGTATGTGAATAATTTTAATAAATTAGACGAGACATTAGTGGCAATGGAAAAAGAGGGGAAATTCGGGACGCCGGAATTTGGGGAATTAAACAGAAGATTGGGCTGGGAATTTAATGGCATGCGGCTTCATGAATTGTATTTTGGAAATTTAGCAAAGGAGAAAAGCGTTGTTGATAAAAATTCGGAATTATTCAAGAAAATAGAAAAAGAGTGGGGAAGCTATGAATTATGGGAAAAAGATTTTAAATCAATGGGAACAATGCGGGGCATTGGCTGGGTGGTTTTATATTATGACTCCTTGGCAAACAGAATGTTTAATGTTTGGATTAACGAACATGATGTCGGGCATTTTTCCGGCGCCAAGCCGATTTTAGTGATGGATGTTTTTGAACACGCTTACATGATTGATTTTGGACTGAAGAAAGCGGAATACATTGAAGCGTTTATGAAAGCCATTAACTGGGAAGAATCGGGAAAAAGGATTTAGAATGTTTAACAAAAACAGTTTGATTGTTTTTCTTATTTTTTTGGCTGTTTTTGATGTTTTTGTCTGGCAGAAAATTATTTTTGGCAAATCAGGGGATAAATCGGAAATTTATTTTCTGGATGTCGGTCAGGGAGACAGCCAATTGGTTGTTTTGCCCGGCAATGTCAAAATTTTGATTGACGGCGGGCCGAATAATAAAGTTGTCAAAGAATTGGATTATATTTTAGGGTCGACTGAGAGATATATTGATTTAGTAGTGATGAGTCATCCGCAATATGACCATTTCGCAGGACTAATCGACGTTTTGAATAGGTATAAAGCGGGTATTTTCATTTACAATGGACGAGAAGGAGAAATTTTGGCTTTCAGAGATTTAAAAGATGTTTTAAGCGAGAGGGGCGTGCCTTTAATCGCCTTAGTTGGCGGCGATAAAATAAGATATCAGAATAGTAAATTAGAAATAATTTCTCCATCGGAAGAGTTATTAAAAAGCAAGGAATTAAACGATACTTCTTTAGTGATGAAATTGGAAAGCAACGGATTAAAAGCGCTCTTTACAGGCGATATCGGAATAAAAGTTGAAAATTATTTATTAAAAAATTTTGATATTGACGCAGATGTTTTGAAAGTAGCGCATCACGGCTCAAAGTTTTCTTCAAGTGAATTATTTCTGGAAGAAGCGACTCCGGAAATCTCCGTTATTGAAGTTGGCAAGAACAATTACGGCCATCCAACGGAAAAAGCCCTGAGCAATTTATTGGCAGTTGGTTCGAAAATATTCAGGACTGATGTTGACGGAACTGTTAAATTATCAGTTAGCGACGGAGAAATTTTGATTTTTAAGAAGAAATAGAATATATTTTATTACTATGGAATTTAACGAAGAAAAAACTTTGGTCGTTATTAAGCCGGACGGCGCAAAAAGAGGATTAGTCGGAGAAATTATCAGCCGTTTCGAAAAAGTCGGATTAAAAATCGCGGCGTTAAAGGCGGTAAAAATCGATGAAAAGGTGGCAACCAAACATTATGGTTATAATGAAGAGTGGTTTGAGAAGGTCGGTAAAAAAGTAAAAGAATTTTATCAGAAAATCGGTTTTGACCCGGGCGAGGAATTGGGCAAATTAAGCAATAGCGAGATGGGAAGATTAATTCAAAAATGGAATGTTGATTTTTTAACCGAAGGCGTTGTGGTGGCGATGATTCTAAAAGGCTTTAATGCCGTTGAAGTTGTCAGAAAAATGGTTGGCGCGACTTATCCGAATGAAGCGCAACCCGGCACGATCAGAGGAGATTATTCGCTGGAATCGCCTTTGGTGGCGAATTTGCAGAAAAAAGCGGTGAGAAATTTAGTTCATGCCTCTGGCACGGCTGAGGAAGCAAGATTGGAAATAGAACTTTGGTTTAAGGAAGGAGAAATTTTTGAATAAGTATTGTTTTTTTGGATTTTTTGATGTATAATACACAATGAGCTTTGACTGTGATTTCCGGATCAAGGATTTAAAAAGGGAAAGGCAACAGTATTTCGGCGTCATAACCGAGATTGAGTCTATCCACCTGGTGAAAGCCGGGAAAATCCAACAGTCAGGGCTCTTGCAAGAGCCTATTCTTAGTAGAGTGGGCTTTTATAATTAAATACAGGTATTTACAAAATATTTAAATTTGTTTAATATTGGAAAATTATGCGTCAATGCCAAATTTGCGAGAAGGGTTCAATAATGCGAGCAGGGAGGAAAAAACTGCGTGGTAATTATAATCCGACTCCAAAAACAAGAAAATATCCCAATCTTCAGTGGTTTCGGCCGGAAAATGGCAAGCGTATTTTGGCTTGCACAAAATGCATTAAAAGCAGTCATAAAAAGAAAAAGTAAAGCCATTAAATAAATAGTGGCTTTTTTTATCGCATCGGGCTGTATCATAATGGTAGTGTGCACGCATGGCCCAGCACTAAAATTTTCGGGGTGTAGTATAGTGGTAGTACGCATGCATGGGGTGCATGTAGTCCGAGTTCGATTCTCGGCACCCCGATTAAATATCACAACGTTTATTTTTTAAGGTAATTTTGATATTATTTAGAAATGGATCAGATTTTGATTTTAGTTTTTCAATTAATTGTGCTTTTGTTTTCCGTTATTATCCATGAAGTTTCCCATGGCGCAGTGGCTTATAAATTGGGGGATTCGACTGCTAAAGACGCCGGTAGGCTTACTTTAAATCCGATAAAACATTTGGATTTTTTTGGGTCGTTCTTGTTGCCTCTTGCGCTGTTTTTGATTAAAAGTCCGGTTTTATTTGGTTGGGCTAAACCAGTGCCATTTAATCCGCTATATCTAAGAAACCCGAGAAGAGACAGCGGATTAATTGGACTGGCCGGACCGGCAAGCAATTTTTCCCTGGCAATAGTTTTCGGCTTGTTGGCAAAATTGTTGATGATTTTCGGATTAGCCAGCGCATCGCTTTTTATTTTTATAGATATAATTATTTTGATTAATATTGCTTTGGGAATTTTCAATTTATTGCCCATTCCTCCGCTCGACGGCTCTAAAGTGCTTTTCATGGTTTTGCCGAGGAGTACGGAAAATTTTCAGATAATGCTTGAGCGTTACGGATTTTTTATTTTGCTGTTTTTTATCTTTTTTGGCTTTCAGTTTTTAATACCTTTAATCGGTTTTATTTACAGATTTTTAGGGAGCGGAATGTTGATGTAGAATAGAGGTTAAGAGAATTGTTTGTGTTGACAAATACATTATTATTTTGTTAATATTTTGATTGACTTTGCGAAGTCATTTTTAATTCCCAATTTTGTATAAGCGAAGCGAATTAACAAAATTGTGCTCGACTCTGTAGATAAATTTTCATTATCTGCAGACTCGAAAATTTATACATAATCGGCATGCCGACAATCCATCAATTAATTAAAAAAGGAAGAAAAAGAACGAGAAAGAAATCGAAATCTCCTGCCATGGGGTTTTATTTTAATACGATTTTAAACAAACCGGTTTATTCAACTTCTCCGTTTAAAAGGGGCGTTTGCGTAAAAGTTTTTAAAACAACTCCGAAAAAGCCGAACTCGGCTTTGCGGAAAGTGGCGAGAGTAAGATTGAGCAATGGCTCTGAGGTGACGGCTTATATTCCCGGAGTCGGCCATACCTTGCAAGAACACTCAGTAGTGGTAATTAGAGGCGGCAGAGTGAAAGATTTGCCGGGCGTAAGATACCATATTGTGCGCGGCGTTTTGGATACCACAGGCGTTGACGGCAGAAAACAAGAAAGAAGCAAATACGGAGTAAAAAAACCTAAACAATAAACGGGACAATGAGAAAACAAAAGAAATTCAAAAAAGAACATAATCCTGATTTTCAATATAACAGCGTTGCTCTTAGTAGATTTGTCAATTATTTAATGGAAAGAGGGAAAAAGTCAGTGGCGGAAAAAGTGATTTATGAATCTTTGGAAAATATCAAGAAAGAAACCAAAGAAGATCCGCTTGCTGTTTTTGAAAAAGCGATTGCCAATGCTTCGCCGACTTTAGAAGTGGTTTCCAAGAGAGTGGGCGGCGCCAATTATCAAGTGCCGAGAGAAGTGCGGCCGGAAAGGAAATTTTTCTTGGCCTGTAATTGGATAATTAACGCGGCTAAATCCAAAAAAGGAAAACCAATGGCAAAGAAATTATCCGAAGAACTTATTTTAGCTTTCAAAAACGAAGGCGCAGCCATTAAGAAAAAACAAGATACTCATAGAATGGCTGAAGCAAATCGCGCGTTTGCCCACTTTGCCCGCTAAGAATTTTTATGCGTCAATATCCTCTTGAGAAATACAGAAATATCGGCATTATTGCCCATATTGATGCCGGAAAAACAACTGTTTCTGAACGGGTTCTTTTTTATACCGGCATTTCTCATAAAATCGGGGAAGTACACGAAGGAGAAGCGGTAATGGACTGGATGGAACAAGAGCGGGAACGGGGAATCACCATTACTTCGGCGGCAACCACTTGTTTTTGGACTCCAATACGGCTTTTGCAGAGCGCTATAGATGAAAAGGAAAAGCAAAAAGTCCGGGAAGCAAGCGAGCATCGCATTAATATTATTGATACGCCGGGACACGTTGATTTTACGGTTGAAGTGGAGCGATCTTTAAGAGTGCTTGACGGAGGAGTGGTTGTTTTTGACGGCGTGGCCGGAGTGGAACCTCAATCAGAAACCGTTTGGCATCAGGCGGATAAATATCGGGTGCCAAGGATTTGCCTTATTAATAAACTTGATAGAATGGGCGCAAGCTTTGACAACTCTTTTAATTCAATCAGAGAGCGGTTGACTCAGAATGCTTATCCAGTGCAATTGCCGATTGGTTTGGAATCAGCTTTTGAAGGAGTGATTGATTTGATAAAAATGAGGGCATATGTTTTTGAAGGCGAACATGGAGAAAAAATAATTGAAAAAGAAATTCCGGAAAATTTAAAGGTTGAGGCGGAAAAAGCGAGGCATAATTTAATTGAGAAAATTGTAGAATATGACGACAGCTTGATGGAAAAATATTTAGCAGGAAAAGAATTAACAGAAGCGGAAATCCGTTCAACTATCAGATATGCGACGATTAATAACGGCTTTGTGCCGGTGTTTTGCGGTTCGGCTTTAAAAAATAAAGGAGTGCAATTAGTCCTTGACGGAGTTATTGATTATTTGCCTTCGCCGCTTGATTTGGCGGAAATTAAGCCGATTAAAGGAATTAATTTGAAAACTTCCGAAGAAATTATTCGTCAGCCGAGCGACAGCGAATCATTTACCGCTTTGGCTTTTAAAATAGCGACCGATCCTTTTGTCGGAAATTTAACATATTTCAGGATTTATTCCGGCACTTTGAAAAAAGGCACTTATATTTTGAATTCAACCAAAGGTGATTCCGAAAGAATCGGCAGAATTGTGCGAATGCACGCGAATAAGCGAGAAGAAGTGGAAGAATGTTATGCCGGAGATATAGGGGCAATTGTGGGATTAAAAAACACTTCAACCGGAGACACATTATGCGATCCTTCCAATCCAATAGTTTTGGAAAAAATCATTTTCCCGGATCCGGTTATTTCCATTAGAATTGAGCCGAAAACTAAAGCTGACCAAGAGAAAATGGGTTTGGCGATGAGAAGATTGGCCGAAGAAGACCCAACTTTTCGAGTGGGCGGCGATCCGGAAACCGGAGAAACGATTATTTCCGGAATGGGCGAGCTTCATTTGGAAATTATTGTTGACAGGATGAAGCGGGAATTCGGCGTGGAAGCCAATGTTGGCAGGCCGCAAGTGGCTTATAAAGAAACTGTCAGAAGCGAAGCGGAAGCTGAAGGCAAATATATCAGGCAATCGGGCGGACGGGGACAATACGGCCATGTGTGGCTTAAAGTTAAAAATCTTGAAAGAGGGAAAGGATTTCTTTTTGTTGATAAAATTAAGGGAGGCGCAATTCCTTCTGAATTTATTCCGGCAGTTGAAAAAGGCATCAAAGAAGCTCTGGACAAAGGCGTTTTGGCCGGCTATCCTATAGTGGATGTTGAAGCAACACTTTTTGACGGGTCTTTCCATGAAGTTGATTCTTCGGAAGCGGCATTTAAGATTGCCGGTTCAATGGCTTTTCAGGAAGCGGTTAAAACAGCCAAGCCGGTTATTTTAGAGCCGATTATGAAAGTTCAAATAATCGTGCCGCCGGATTTTTTGGGCGATGCGACGGGCGACATGCAAAGCAAGCGCGGAAGAATTGAGGGCATGGGCGAGCGGGCGAATGTTCGAGTGATTGACGTGAAAGTGCCACTCTCGGAAATGTTCGGTTATGCGACAAAAATTCGTTCAATTACCCAAGGCAGAGGCTCATTTACCATGGAATTCAGCCATTATGAGGAAGTGCCGCAAAATATCGCGCAAATGATAATTGAGGGGAAAAAATAAATTTTTATGGATTATATCATTGACGTAAAAGGAAAAAAATTAGGAAGATTGGCTTCGGAAATAGCCGTAATTTTACAAGGCAAAAAAAATCCGAATTATGACAGAAAATCAGAAGGCGATGACAAGGTTATTGTAAAAAATATCAATGACTTGGAAATCAGTCCGAAAAAACAAATTCAGAAAATTTATTATAGGCATACTACTCAAATCGGCCATCTTAAAGAGCAAAGTTTGGGGATGCTGCTTGAGAAAAAAGGACCAGCCGGAGTTTTACGGAAGGTGGTCAGAGAAATGCTGCCGGAAAATAAATTGAGAATAAGAAGAATGAAAAAATTAATAATAGAATAAAAAGGCAATAAAAAAATGACTGGAAAAGCAACAACAAAAGAAAAATCCGTTAAAACGCCTTCAAAAAAGGAGCGTTATTTTGAAGCAGTTGGACGCAGAAAAACCGCAGTGGCAAGAGTCCGTCTTTTTACCAAAAAAGAAGGGATTGTAATTAATGAAAAAGCTCTCAAGGAATATTTTCCTATAAATAGATGGCAGCAAGAAGTTCTAGCGCCTTTGGATAAGATGAAAATTATGGATAAGCTTGGAGCTGTGGTTAAGGTTAAGGGAGGAGGATTATCTGCTCAAGCTGAAGCGATTCGCCACGGCATTTCCCGCGCGCTTATTGATTTTAATACGGATTTTAAAAAACGATTGCGCCGAGCCGGTTATTTAACGCGCGATTCTCGCATGGTTGAGCGCAAAAAATACGGAAAACATAAGGCCAGAAGAGGACATCAGTGGAGAAAGAGATAAGCGAGCTTGTTAGCTTTTTAGCTTATTAGCTTGTTAGTACCTTTTAGCCATATTTTTTAAAAACTTTGTTTTTTATTAAAAAAACTTTTTTAACTTTTTTAATTATTTTTCTTTTATTTCACGTTCTTGCCACGGTTTATTATTGGTATTGGAAATTCACCTGGCTTGATATTCCAATGCACTTTCTTGGCGGATTTTTGACAGCAATGCTTTTTGCTTATTTTATTTATCCGAAATTGCAGATTATAAATCATAAAACGCTGATTGCTTTTATCTTATTTATTTCATTTTCCGCCTTAATCGGAATTTTTTGGGAATTTTACGAATTTTTTTATGATATTTTTATTTCATCCAGAGGATTTTCCGGGGTAATGCAATATGGCGCGGCTGACACAATAGCCGATCTTCTGATGGATTTGTCTGGAGCATTTGTATTTAGCGCGATTTTTATGCTGTCAAAAAAATATTTTTATAGTTCCCAAGAGTAAAGCTTATTTTCTTTAGTAAAATATAAAAAATTGTTTTTTAAATTGTAATAACTGCTCTGAAGTCCGATGAAAATAGAATATTGGTTTAGGGGAAGACGGTCATCAATTTCAATAAATTCAATATTGGAAAGATTATTTTCAAGATATTCTATAAAAAGATGAGAAGAATCTTTGTGCCAAAAGACGTTTTTAATTGATTCTTTGGTTTTAAGATTATAGCCGATAACATCATTGGTTTTCTTTTTAATATTTTGAACATCTTTGAAAAAAAGAACGTTAATTTTGCCGTCTTTGTCGAGGAAGGCTATTTTTTGTTCGTCGGGAGAAAATTGAAAATCTTTGGCATTGTGGGCGATTTTTTCAAAATTTTGATTTTGAAGATTAAATTCATAAATATCGTCAAAAGAATCTAAAATTGCTATTTTGGCGTTATTTTCGGAGGCGCCAATTTTAACAATTGAGGCGATATTTTCCGGCAATTTAAACGAATTTTCCGTTTTAAGCACAAAATTAAAATAGAACAATTCCAGAGTTTTGGCTGATTCTGCCGCGGTTTCTTTAATATAATAAAGCTGGGAATTTTTAATCGTCCAAGCGAGGATTTCGCTTTGTTTTTTGGGATTATTCGTAATTTGGATAACGGGCTCAAGCTTGAGGCGGTCAATGTTTAGGGAATAAATATTATCCGCTTCGATTATCAATTTACTTTGGTCAAACGGATGAAAAGCAACTTTTTTGATTTCAATATTTTTTTTAAAGTTTTCAAAAGAAGCGTTGACATTGAGAGCAGACTGGTTTTCGAGATTATAAAGGTAATACTTTTTTCCGTTTTTAACTATTATTTTTTTGGCATTGCTTAAGTCAATAATTTCCAAACCTTTAAGCGGAGCGGAAATAACCGGTTGCGGTTTTATTTTTTTTGGGATAAGAATGATGTCAATAATTTCGGAGACAAGCGATGGTTCAACTTTAATATCCTTGAAATAAGGATGATAATTTTCTTTTTCAATTTTAATCTGATAATTTTTGGAAACAAGGTTGGAAATCAAAGTGCCGCTTTGGATAAATCCGGATTTGTCGGGGAAAATTTTATTGTCTAATTTTATGGAAACGCCTTTCGGATTTGTTTCAATATAAATCGCTCCGGTTTTTTTAATAGAAAAATTATCAAAATTAAAGCGCCAACCGTTGGAATAAAGAATAACACCGATGCTTAAGGGGATAAATACGATAAAAAGCCCCAAAAACAGGAATCGGCGAGTTTTCAGAGTCATAATAAATAAGTATAAAGTAGAAAGGAATAAGTGGGAAGCGGAAGAAAAAGTGGTTTTCTTGACACCTTATAGCTGATATCTGATACTGAATTTATGAAATTTGTTGTTAGCGGCGGAAAAAAATTGGAAGGAGAGCTTGAACTTGGCGGTTCGAAGAACGCGGCGACTAAAATGATGGTGGCTTCGCTTTTGACTGACGAAGAATGTATCTTGGAAAATTTTCCGCAAATCGGAGATGTGAAAATAACAATGGAATTGTGCCAAGCAGTGGGGGGTGAAATAAAAAATGACGGAGAAAATTTAATTATTAAAACTCCTGATATTAAAAATTTTAAAGTTAATTCATTAACTCAAAAAAATAGGATTTCTATTTTAGCGATAGGGCCGTTGCTCGCCAGAGCGGGCAAGGCGGAAGTGCCTTTTGTTGGCGGAGATAAAATCGGGCCAAGGCCAGTGGATATGCATCTTAGCGCTTTAAGGTTATTGGGCGCTCAAATTGAAGTGGCGGACGATTCTTTTTTGGCTTTGGCGCCAAATGGGCTAAAAGGTTCAAAAATCAATTTGCGCTATCCAAGCATTGGCGCGACAGAAAACATTATTTTTGCCGCTGTTTTGGCAAAAGGAAGGACAACTATCAAAAATGCCGCGATAGAGCCGGAAGTCATAGATTTGATTAAAATGCTTCAGAACATGGGAGCAATTATCGGGCTGGGGGCGGACCGGACTATTTATATTGACGGCGTAAAGAAATTACACGGAATACGTCATAGGGTTTTACCAGACAGGAACGAAGCTGCTTCTTTCGCGTGCCTTGCGGCAGCTGGAAATAAGAATAAAATTAAAGTAAAGCGCGCGATTCACGACCATTTAATAACGTTTTTGAATGAATTTCGAAAGGTGGGCGGGGAATATCGGGTTGAGGATGACGGAATTGTTTTTTGGCGGGGCAATAAGCTTTCAGCCATTGAGCTTGAAACAGACACTCATCCGGGATTTATGACTGACTGGCAGCAGCCTTTTGTAATCTTATTGACTCAGGCGGACGGAATTTCCGTGATTCATGAAACAGTTTATGAAAACAGATTCGGCTATACCGAAGACTTGAATTTTATGGGCGCTAATATTAAAGTATTTTCAAAGTGCTTGGGAGAACTTCCCTGTCGTTTTAACAGTGAAGGGCATTATCACAGCGCTGTGATTTCCGGAGCAACTCCGCTTTCAGGGAAAAATTTGACGGTACTTGATTTGAGAGCGGGAATGGCTCATTTAATAGCGGCTTTAATCGCGCAGGGAGAATCCGTGATTGAAGGAGTTGAAGAAATTGACAGAGGTTATGAAAAAATTGACGAACGATTAAAAAAAATAGGAGCAGAAATTAAAAGAATATAGAATATAGAATATAGAATTTAGGCTTAAAAATCCTAAATTCTAAATACTAAATTCTAAATACTAAATTTGTTTACTCGAAAAATAGGCATAGATTTAGGAACAGCTAACACAATTGTTTTTTTGCCCGGCAAGGGTTTTATTATCAATGAGCCGACAATTGTTGCCTTAAGTATTCCAGATAATACTGTTTTAGCCGTTGGCAGAGAAGCAAAAGAAATGATTGGGCGGGCGCCGGACGACATCAAGCCCTACCGGCCGCTGAGGGAAGGGGTGATTGCCGATTATTATATTACCAAGGCAATGCTTAAATATTTTATCGCGAATGCCATTGGGTCTTTTAATATTATAAAGCCCGACGTGGTGATTTCGGCGCCGGCAGGAATTACTCAAACTGAAAGAAGAGCAATCATTAATGCGGCAAAAGAAGCCGGTGCCAAAGAAGCTTATATTGTGAGAGAGCCGATTTTGGCGGCTTTGGGGGCGGGAATTCCGATTAATGCGAGAAACGGCAGTATGATTGTCAATATCGGCGGAGGCACTTCGGAAGTGGCGATTATTTCTTTAGGCGGCATTGTTTCTTGGTCAAGCGTGAGAATAGCCGGAGATAAATTTGATTCTGCCATTATTGACTATATTAAAAAGAAGTATTCGATTGCGATTGGCGAACAAACTGCCGAGGCCATTAAAATAGAAATCGGTTCAGCAATGCCGACTAAAAATAAATTAACATATCAGGTGAGGGGAAGAGATTTAATATCCGGATTGCCAAAAGATATTATTTTCAGCTCCAATGAGGTGGCGGAAGCGATAAATCCTCATTTATTGGAAATTGCTTCAGCTATGCAGAAAGTTTTTAATGAAACTCCGCCGGAGCTTGTGGCAGATGTAATGGACAAAGGAATTATACTTTCCGGCGGCGGAGCGCAAATCGGCAATTTGTCGGAATTTTTTAAGAAGATTTTCGGAGTTAATACCTATGTTGCCGAAGATTCGCTTTTCTGCGTGGCTAAAGGCGCGGGATTAATTTTGACTCATTTAGACGTATATAAAAGGACTTTGTTGAATAAACGATAAATATTATTTTAGCCTGATAGCCTGATAGCCTGATAGCTAACCAGCTTTCAAGCTAACAAGCTCTCAAGCTAATAAGCTATCAAGCTATAAAACTATCCAGCTAATAAGATAATGATTGGACACGAAGATAAAATAAAACTTTTCAAGCGATTGGCGGACAATGACAAATTATTCCATGCTTATTTGTTTTTTGGAGAGCAGCAAGTGGGAAAATTTATTTTTGCCAGACATTTGGCGAATTATTTAGAAAGAGGGTTATTTGAAGAACCGCATGGCATACTGGAAGAAGTTTTGATAATTTCACCGAATGAAAAAGGAACAATCGGCATAGACATGGCAAAAAATTTAACCAATTTTCTTTATCAAAAGCCGGTATTTTCAAAAAAGAGAACAGTGATTATCCGAGACGCGGAAAATTTGACCAATGAGGCCCAGAACGCGATTTTAAAAATCGTCGAGGAAAGTCCGAATTCGGCTTTGATAATTTTAATAGCGCAATCAGAAGATCTTTTACTTGCTCCTTTGGCTTCCCGCCTGCAAAAAATATATTTTTCAAGAGTAGCTTTGGAAGAAATATCCGAAAAGTTAAATAATTTTAAAATTGAAGGGAAAAAAGCTGATGCCAAGAAAATAAAATCAGCGGTTGAAGAATCTTTTGGCCGGCCGGGCCGGGCAATTGAAATAATTGGCGGCTTGAAATCTGATATTAAAAGTTTAAAATTAGACGATATTGTTGAAAATAACAGAATAGACGATTTTTTCGAATTTTTGATTATCAAATTAAGAAAAGGGAATTTTCGCGATATTGAAGCGATTAAAGAGGTTTTGAAGAGAATGTCTTTGATAAAAATGTTTAATGTCAATAAAAAGCTTCAATTAAAAACCTTGCAGAAATACATATAATTTTAATACTTTATAATCATGGCTGAATATGAAAAAAAACCGGTGGGAGTAGGAGGCGGCGCAATAATTGCGATAGCGGTTATTTGGGGATTTTTTTTGATTTTTCTTTACAATAATCTAACCAACGATTCGAATATTGGAGCTGTTTTCGCCAAAGATCCCTTATTCGGGTTAATTATTTCTTTTTTTAGGTGGCTGTGGTAATTAAAAATGGTTAAAGAATTGGAAAATAAAATAAGCGAATCAGTAAAACATTTTAAAGAAAGTTTGGCGGTAATTCGGAGCGGAAGGCCGTCGCCAAAATTACTTGAAGATATTCAAGCCGATTATTTCGGGCAAAAAATGCCGATAAAACAGCTTGGTTCTATTTCAATTGCGCCGCCGAGAGAAATTCAAGTTTCGGTCTGGGATAAGCAGGCGGTAGTGGCGGCTTCTAAAGCGATTGAAGCGGCGAATTTGGGAGTAAGCGTTAATATTGACGGCAATTTAATAAGAGTTAATTTGCCGGCGCTTTCGACTGAAAGGCGGCAAGAGCTTATTAAAGTGGCAAAAAAAGAAACCGAAGAAGCGCGCATAAAAATAAGGCATTTGCGCGACGAGGCGAATAAGAAAATCAGCAGTAAAGAAGAAGCCGGAGAAATAAGCGAAGACGACAAATTCAAATTTAAGGAAGAAATTCAGAAAGCGGTGGATAAAGCGAATAAGGAAATAGATGAGATATTGGCGAATAAAACAAAGGAGATAGAGGAATAAAGGGCTTTGTCTAAAATTTTAAGGCGAAGCCGCAGAAAATTTAGATAGAAAACCTTTACCCTGTTAAATAATTTTATCCAGTTAAATAATTTTGCCAAAGGCAAAATTGCCCGAAGAGCATTTAATAGGATAAAATTAAGATTTGAGGAACATAAAAAAGGACGAGTGGCATCAATAAAAGATAGAACTCGCCTCAAATCTTATTTAACAGGGTGCTCAATGTGATAGTAAAAATTTACTTCGCATTGGGCTCGTAAATTTTAAATCACATTGGCATGCTAATAGGAATAATTTTCGTCATAATTTTTTTGTCAATTTTAATTCTAGTCCATGAATTGGGGCATTTTTTGGCGGCGAAAAAATTTGGATTGTTGGTTGAGGAGTTTGGTTTTGGTTTGCCGCCGAAAATTTTCGCAAAAAAAATCGGCGAAACAGATTATAGTATTAATGCTTTGCCCTTTGGCGGTTTTGTGAAGATTTTCGGGGAAAATCGGGAAGAGAATGCTTCCATATCGCCGGAGCGAAATTTTTCCAATTTGAAAATTTGGAAGAGGGCGATTGTTTTGGCGGCTGGAGTCGGATTTAATTTTTTACTGGGCTGGCTGGCAATATCTTTGGTTTTTGCCATTGGCACGCCTTCAGTGGTGATAATTACGGAAATTAAGAAAAATAGTCCGGCGGAAGAAGTCGGATTATTGGCCGGCGACAGAATTGCTGATTTTACAAAAGTCAATGATTTTATTGATTTTGTAAACAGCCATCAGGGAGAGAAAATTAAGTTAAAAATTGAGCGCGAAGGGGAAACTTTGGAATTAGAAGCAATTCCGAGAAAAAATCCTCCAATAGGAGAAGGGTCATTGGGAGTCGGCTTGGTTGACGCCGGTCTGGAGAAGCAGAATATTTTTATGAGTTTTTGGGAGGGATTGAAAACTTCATTAAATTCGATAAAAACGATTTTTCTGGCAATTATTAATTTAATTGGCAAGGCGTTTGTCGGCAAGGCGAGTTTTGAACAGGTGACCGGGCCGATTGGCATTGTAAAAATTACAGCTCAAGCTTCTACTTTGGGTATCGTTTATTTACTCCAGCTTTTGGCTTTAATATCTTTGAATTTGGCAGTAATAAATATTTTGCCTTTTCCGGCTTTGGATGGAGGCAGATTGTTTTTTCTGCTGATTGAAAAAATAAAGGGATCTCCGCTTGATCAAAAATTCGAAAAAATTACCAATGCCGTTGGATTTGCCATTTTAATATTTTTGATGATTGTGATTACAATCAAAGACATTATTAAATTATGACGCTCTACGACCACAAAGATTTCAACATCAGGAAAACTTGGTTTTTATTTGCGGCGTTTTTAATAATTGTAATTGGTATTGGCTGGGTTTTTGGCCAGCTTTACAATAATCCTTCAATTTTATATTTTGCGGTGATTTTTTCTGTTTTGATGAATGTAATCGCTTATTGGTATTCTGACAAAATTGTTTTGAAAATGGCGCGGGCCGCGCCAATAGAGAAAAAAGATAATGCTGGACTTTATAATATTGTGGAAAATCTGGCAATTACCGCGGGTTTGCCAATGCCGAAAATTTATTTAGTGCGTGAGGCGCAGCCAAATGCGTTTGCTACGGGCAGAAACCCAGAGCATGCTGTTATTGCCGTAACTGAAGGGCTTTTGAAAAAATTAGAAAAAAATGAACTTGAGGGCGTAATTAGCCATGAATTGTCGCATATTGGCAATCGTGATATGCTTTTATCGACTGTGGTCGTGGTATTGGTTGGATTTATTTCTATTCTTTCCGATATATTTTTGAGGTCAAGTTTTTTTGGCGGATTTGGCCGAAGAAGAAACGAAAGGTCCGGCCAGTTGCAGGGAATATTGATGCTTGTGGGAATAATTTTGGCGATTATGGCACCGATTGCGGCAATACTGATGCAATTGGCAATTTCGCGTAAAAGGGAATTTTTAGCAGACGCCTCCGGCGCTTTGCTTACCAGATATCCGGAAGGATTGGCGCGGGCTTTAGAAAAAATTGCTTTAGATCCCACGCCAATGAGCGTGGCAAAAAATACAACCGCTCATCTTTGGCTGGATGATCCGTTTACGCACGGACTTGGAGGAAAAAAAGTTAGCTGGTTTCATCGGTTATTTACGACACATCCTCCGGTAGAAGAGCGAGTCGCGGCTTTAAAAGGATTGAAGATTGAATAGAAATTAGAAAATATAATCTATGTCTATTGGAAAACACTTACCGGAATTTTATAAGAAAGATATTAAAGAGGAAAGGAGGGATGAAATAATTGAAGCAGGGGCAAAAAAATTTCAAGAGGATAAATTAACGGAAAAAGAAATTACCGAGCAATTGGAAAAAAAGAAGGATTTACTTCCGCAAAATAAGGATTATAATTTTTTGACGGCATTAAAAAATAAATTGCTTGTTAAAAAAGCTTGGGAGAAATTGAAAAATAAGAAAAAAGCGGCATAAAATTTTGGAGGGTTCGCCCCAAAGGGGCCCCTTAAGGGGCATAGCGGTCCCTGAAGCAGAGCAGAGCTTGCTATAGGGCAGACTAAGTGCGCTCGCTTGTTTCCGATTTTCTTAACGAGTAGAATGAATGAGTTTAGAAAATCGTAATCCCGCTTAAAGCGGTGGGGTGCGTGAGTGGTTTAAACGGCAGTCCTGGAAAGACTGTGTACCAGAAATGGTACCGTGGGTTCAAATCCAACCCCCACCGCTTTGTGCGGGAGAAAGTGGATATCGTTTTTATTACTCTCCGAAGCCGTCATTAAAAGATTACTACGACAAATGTATAAAATTCCAATAAAATTTGCGAAAGCAAAAAGAGCAACGAATGATACTGAGAAGTTTTATTATAATGCTGAAAAAAGCGTTGAGCTCAAGATATAAAACGATAAATGATTTGCTTGGATTGAATTATTACTTTGATCCAGAGAAGGATAGAGAATATATACAGGAAAAGAAAGAGTATGCCCAATCTTTATTAAGCAACATAGAAAAAATACTTAAATGATTGGGAAAAAAAGGAATTCAGCTATCTTTTTGCCTCTTTCGTTAAGATTTGCAAAAGAGTACCTCAAAGAGCTCTGTGAAATGCGAAATAGTTATGCAGAAGCTCAAATTTTAATGATAAGATAATTTAATAGTATATTAAATACTTAGATATATTAATCGTAATAAATACGATGAAAATAAATAAAAAAAAGTCAGCTTTCACGCT
>Ga0076074_105_pt1 | contig 40919 bp, 35 predicted proteins | sample RifGroC1_FD_68184 | JGI IMG/M metagenome (GOLD analysis project Ga0076074, IMG submission 68184) | Parcubacteria (Wolfebacteria) bacterium GW2011_GWC1_37_10 | reverse complement strand
TTTGGCCAGCTTGGCGATAATTCAACAATAAATAGATATACTCCGGTTCAAGTCAAAGGCGTTGGCGGAGCTGGCAATTTAGCCAATGTTTCCCAGATTACTACTGGAATAAATCACACTTGCGCGGTTAAAACTGACGGCTTGGCTTATTGTTGGGGATTTAATGGCTTTGGCCAATTGGGTGATAATTCAACAGTAGATAAATTAACGCCTGTTCAGGTTTTAAATTTAGTCGGCATTTCCCGAATTATTAATGTTGCTGGAATTTCCTACTCTTGTGCTATTACCACGAGCGGCTCAGCTTATTGCTGGGGATCAAATGCCGCTGGCCAGCTTGGCGATAATTCAATAATAGACAAATTAACCCCAGTTCAAGTTTTAGGCGTTGGCGGAGTTGGCAATTTAGCCAATGTTTCCCAGATTAGCGGCGGCGCCTTTCATACTTGCGCCATTATAACCAGCGGCTTGGCTTATTGCTGGGGGGGAAATGGCAATGGGCAATTGGGTGATGGCACAACAAATGGGGCATTAACACCTGTTCGGATTTTAGACGTTGGCGGTAGCAGTTATATTAATTTAAATCCCACTGCCTTTGTCAAAAAAATTATGACTGGCTCAGAGGGATTGTCTGCTGATGGCCGGAGTTTTACCCGTTATTTTTTTATTGAAAACGTCAATCGAACTTCCTGCGGAGTCGGCGATATTACTTCCGGCAGTCCTTTAAATTGCCCGATAAATTTTCCCGGTGGAAGCAATGACATTGCCGAAGACCCTTCAACTCAAAAAATTACAATTAATGTCGAATGGCAAAATAATTCGTCGCTTTCTAAAACTAAGTACATTACGCGGCATCGCAATTTAATATTAAATCAATCAGATTGGTCAGGCGGCCCCGGCCAAATTTATTTTTCAACAACTACTTTTGGCGCGATAGTTAATAATAAATTTAACAGTTCAAATTCCATGTCTTATAGTAATCCCGGTTCGCTGGAAACGTCAGCGCCGATCGGCAGTAGCGGCGAATTAGAGTCAAGTATTTTTGACTCTAATTCAATCAGCGCGGTTAATTCAATAATGTGGCAGGGGACTCTTAATAATGGCAATGTCAAGTTTCAAATTGCCTCTTCTAATAATTCTAACGGCCCGTGGGATTATAAAGGGCCGGATGGCACGATTTCAACTTTCTACAGCGCTGGTTCCGATATTCCCAATAAGATAAATTTGGCGTATCATAATAATCAGAGATATTTTAAATATAAGGTATCTATCTTAAACAACGGCAGCACTCCCGTGGTTAATGATATAATAATTAATTGGTCGCCTTAATTAAAAACTTCTAAAAAATTAAAATGAATAAAATAAATAAAACCTTATTGTCATCCGCAATTATTTTAGCAGTCGCTTTAATAGGAGTAATTTATTGGCAAAAAAAAGGATTTGAAAAACCGTATTATGCGGTTTATCTGGATACCGGCGATCTTTATTTTGGTCAAATGCATTTTTTCCCCCGATTTTTTCTTTCCGATGTTTATTTCTTAAAGCAAAATATTGAAGATAAAGAAAATCCTTTAAGCTTGTCGAAATTCAGCAATGCTTTCTATGGCCCCGAAGATAAAATTTATCTAAACAAAGAAAATATTATTTGGAAGGCGAAGTTGAGCGAAAACAGCCAAGTTTTGCAATTCTTGAAAAATCCGCAAGAACAACAAACACCCTCATCAGCTCAATTAAAATGATTGGTAAAAAAATAAATTCCGTATTTTTTCCGATTTTGTCGTCATTTTTAAAGAAAGAAAATAAAAGGGAAAAAGGCGCCGCTGTTCTGCCAACCATACTTTTATTTGGAGGTATTGCGGTTGAGATTGGAATTACTGGTGTCCTGATTGCTCTTTTTTTAAGCCAGGGAAGTTTAGGCGCCAAATTATCGGAAGAAGCGCTGGCTGCCGCAAATAGCGGGATTGAAGAAGGAGTATTGAAAATTGTCAGAGACAAAGATTATAACAGCATTTCCTCTTCAACTTTATCCGTTGGAGATCGTTCTTCTGTTGAATTTTTTATCTGTAAAGATATTGTCTCCTGCGGCGGAACCGGCAAGCATACGATTTATTCAATCGGTTCAGCTCTTAATAAACGGCGCAAAGTTAATGCCCTAATCGCAACCGATTCCATTACCGGAGAGGTAAAAATAGAATATATTAAAGAAGTTTCTTTATAATCTATCTATGAAATTTAAGAAAGTTCTAAGCATTCTAAATCCGCAGCCCCAAGTAGGTTCACTGGAAATAACCGATGTTGATTTGAAATTCTGCGAATTTAAATTTTATAATCCGGTTTTTCATTCGTTAAAATTGGAAAACGGCATTGTTAAGGACGGAAAAATTATTGACCGCGATAAATTTATTGCCTCTCTTTCAGAACTTCATAAAAAAATCACCAATTCCGGCAAAAAAAAGATTAATATTATTGTTAATATTCCTGACAACAACATTTATTCCCAGTTTTTTAATCTGCCGAATATTTCTAACACCAGTTTGGAAGAAGCCGCCAAGCTTAATTTGCAGATGATTTCTCCCATAAATTTCGAATCAGCTTATTCCGATTGGCAAATAATAGACGCTAATCATCCTCAAGAAGGAAATCAGCTTGAAATTTTAGGGTCATTTGCTTCAAAAGAAATTATCGATGTTTTTGAAGAATGTTTAAGGAAAGCCGGTTTTATTGCCGCGGCAATCGAATTTAGCGGCCTAGCCTTATTAAGGTCTGCGGCAAAACTCGGGATGGATGTTGATTTGAAAAATCCGTTTATTTTGCTCTATATCGGCCCGAATGGTTTAAGTTTTAATTTGGCAAGAAACGGCAATTTGTATTTCAATCATTTTGTTTCTTGGCAGTCGATTTACGCCGACCAGCGCCGTATTGCTTTTGATTCTTTTAAAAAAATAATAATTGAAGAAATAAAAAAAGTTTCCAGTTTTTATTCAACTCATTGGGGAGGGCAAATAACGGATTTTTATTTTTTGTCTTATGGACTTGAGGGCGAGATTTCGAAAACAATTTCTGAAAATTTTCCGTTTAAAATTAAACCATTATTGATTCAAAAATATAAAGATGTCTCTTCCCAATGGTTTTCTGCGCTGGGTTCGGCTTTGAGAGGGACAATGCCGCGTTCCGAAGATAATATTATCAGCGTAGCCAGCATCGGAACGGAAAAAGAATTTTACAGGGAAAAAATAATCTGGTTTATAAAAATATGGCGCAATATTATTATTTCCAGCTTGCTGGTTTTATTTATAACTTTTTTGGGAATAAATGCTTTTTTGATAAACCTTGCTAATTCCTTGGATGAAAAGCTGTCCGCTTTTCGCTTAAATAATCAAGGGAATGTAGCTGAAATATCAAGACTTCGCAGCGAAGTTGAAGAAATCAATAAAAAAATCCAGCTTGTTTCTTTGGCTTATCAGGAGCGCTTGAAATGGTCTCTGTTTTTTGGAAAGATAAAAGAGTTTGCCGGAAGCAATATTTCCATCACAAGAATCTTTTTTCAGTCATTTAACACTCCGATTTTAATTAACGCTTTGGCATCAAGTGAAGAAACCGCCTTGGAATTCAAAGAAAAAATAAGCGATAATTTAGACGCTGAGAATATTGAAATGCCTATTAATAAAATAATTTCAACAATAAAAGGCGTTGAATTCAGTATTAGCTTTAAAATAAGAGATTTAAGTAGATTATGAACTTCGGTAAAATAGATAAAAAATGGCAAAAAATTTGGGAAACGAAAAAAAATTATAAAACAATAGATAAAACCAAAAGCAAAAAAAATTTTATGCTTTTGGTGGAGTTTCCCTATCCTTCGGGTGATCTTCACATCGGTCACTGGTATGCTTATGCAGTACCGGATATTTTGGCGCGTTATCTGAAAATGAAGGGCAATAATGTCATGTATCCGATTGGCTTTGACGCTTTCGGGCTCCCAGCAGAAAACGCCGCTATCAAAAGGAAAATAAATCCGGCTGTTTGGACGGAAAATAATATTAAATTTATGACCAAGCAATTAAAAAGCATGGGCGCTTCTTTTGATTGGTCGCGAGTCATCTCCACTATAGACCATCAATATTATAAATGGACTCAATGGATTTTTTTGAAAATGTATCAAAAAGGTTTGGCTTATCGCGCCAAGACAATGGTTAATTGGTGTCCGAATTGCAAAACAGTTTTAGCCAATGAGCAAGTAATCGCCGGCTTGTGCGAAAGATGTGATAGTGAAGTTATTCAAAAAGAATTTGAACAATGGATGTTTAGAATTACCGATTATGCCGATAGATTGATTGATGATATTAAAGATTTGGATTGGCCTCAAACAACTAAATTGGCGCAAAAAAATTGGATCGGTCGTTCTGAAGGAGTAATTGTTAAGTTTGATGTCAAATGTCAAATGTTAAATGTTAAATGTCCTTCAATTGAAGTTTTTACCACTCGGCTAGACACTATTTTCGGCTGCACTTATTTAGTTTTGGCGCCGGAGCGCGTTAGCGCGCTAATTCAGAATTCAGAATTTAAAATTCAGAATTCAGGGGAAGTTGAAAATTATATAAATCAAACCAAAAAGAAAACCGAACTTCAAAGATTGGAAATTGACAAAGAAAAAACCGGTGTCAAATTAGAAGGTATTAAGGCGATAAATCCTTTTGATAAAGAAGAGGTGCCGATTTTTGTGGCTGATTATGTTTTAGGCCATTACGGCACTGGCGCAGTCATGGCTGTGCCGGCTCACGACGAGCGCGATTTTGAATTCGCGAAAAAATACAATTTGCCGATAAAAGAAGTTATTATCCCAGATGTAATTGATAAAAAAAATCCGCCCGTCCCCGGCAAAAAAACAGTGGAAAGGAGAAATGTCCATGCGATTGTCAGAAATCCCCAAAATAATAAATTTTTATGTTTAAAGTCCAAGAAATTTTTATGGACAACTTTTCCAATGGGAGGAATTGAAGAAAATGAAGATGTAGTTTCAGCCGCGCGCAGAGAAGTGGAAGAAGAAACAGGATACAAAAATCTTAAATTAATTAAAGTTTTGGGAGGAAAAGTTCGCGCCGAATATTTTGCCAAGCATAAAGATGAAAATATGATTGCCCATACGACCGCGGTTTTATTTGATCTTATTAATGAAGAAAAATCTGAAATTGATAAAGAATGGGAGGAGTCGCATGAAATAATGTGGATTGGTGAGCATAAATTAAATTATAATACAATGGTTCACGCGGAAATGGATATATGGGAAAAAAGATTAAAGGGTGATGAAACGGCTTATGCGGACGATGGCGCGCTTGTTGATTCTGGTCAGTTTACCAACTTAAAATCATCTGAAGCTCGCGTAAAAATGGTTCAATGGCTCAAAAAAAATAATTTTGGAAATTCTAAAAAAATATTCAAGCTTCATGATTGGGTTCTTTCGCGCCAAAGATATTGGGGTGTGCCAATACCAATAATCAAATGCGACAATTGCGGATATGTGCCAGTGCCGGAAAAAGATTTGCCAATAAAACTTCCGCCTCTTAAAGATTTTTTGCCGACTGAAGAGGGAAAATCTCCTTTGGCTAAAGCTAAAAATTGGGTTAATGTAAAATGTCCGAAATGCAAGAATCCGGCGCAAAGAGAAACAGATACCATGGACACTTTTGTTGATTCCTCCTGGTATTTTATGCGCTATACTGACCCGAAAAACAAGAAAGTTTTTGCCGATAAAAAGAAAATGAAATTATGGCTGCCCGTGCCGATGTATATCGGCGGCGCGGAACATAACACAATGCATCTTTTGTATTCCCGATTTTTCACCAAAGTTCTATATGATTTAAAGCTTGTTCATTTTAACGAACCGTTTATCGGCAGAAAAAATCATGGTATTATTTTGGGAACTGACGGCCAAAAAATGTCAAAATCGCGAGGCAATGTTGTTGATCCAGATAAAGAAGTTAAAAAATTTGGAGCCGATACCGTAAGAATGTATTTGGCTTTTGCCGGGCCTTATGAACAAGGCGGGCCGTGGAACCCCGGCGGAATGCTGGGAATTAGAAGATTTTTGGAAAGAGCTTATAAATTAAAGTCAAAAATTTCATCCGGTAAAATTTCCAATAAAAATTTAGAGGTGCTTTTACATCAAGCCATTAAAAAAGTTTCCGAAGACATTGAAAATTTCAGATTTAACACCGCGATTTCGGCATTGATGATTTTGTTAAATGAAATAGAAAAACAAAGTCAATTGTCAATTGTCAATTATCAATTGTTTCTAAAGTTATTAAGCCCATTCGCGCCTCACTTGTCCGAAGAAATTTGGAGTAATTTAGGTAATAAAAAAAACATTCATTTGGAAAAATGGCCGGAATATAATCCTAAACTGATTAAAAAGGAAAATTTTGAATTAATAATTCAGATAAACGGAAAATTAAGGGATAAAATTTCAGTAGAATCGGGGATTTCCCAAAAAGAAGCGGAAAATATCGCCCTTAATCAGGAGAAAATCAAAAATTTTATTGGCGGCAAAACCGTTAAAAAAATAATTTTTGTGCCGGAAAAATTAATTAATATCGTTATCTAAAATGCTTTTTTTCAAAGTAGTTACCATATTGATAGTGTTAGCCGGTTTTGGCATTTATGTTGCTGTCGAGTATCCGGATTTAGGGGAAAGAATTGATAAGTTTATTAAAAGGCCGGAATTTGAATTATCAGCTCCTAAAAAAACATCTATTTCTACAACGCCTAAAAAAGTCACAACCCCAACAGCCCCAGCAACCCCGACAGTTGTTGCCACTACAACTTATCTGCCCGATATTAAAGATTCTGAAATTCCAGCAGGATTTACTCGCAGCCAACTCTCTCCTTATTATAAAAAAGTCAGGATTTCTTCCCATTCTTATTCTTCTTCTCTAAATTATCCTTCAAAAATCGGACTTTCTTCGTCTTTATCATCAAAAGATTCCCCGATAAATATCACAAATTGGAAAATAAAAAGTAATAAAGGCGAAATGACAATTTCCCAAGCAGTTGAAGTATATTATCCAAACAGTTCGGTTCAGTCGGATATTTATCTTTCTTCCGGCCAATCTGTAAATATTTACACCAATAAAAGCGCTATCGGAATTAATCTTAGAATTAATAAATGCCTTGGCTATTTGGAGAGCACTTATGATTTTAATCCTTCCTTGTCAAAAAGCTGTCCTCCAGTTTATGATTTAAAATCTGAAATTGCCAACCTGTCCGGCGATTGTCAGACCTATATTATGTCTCTGTCCAGTTGCGAGATTCCCAGCGCTAACGAATATAATTCTTTTCCCGGCACAGACGAAGGCAATGCCTGCCGCGCCTATTTGAGTAAAATCAGTTACGGGACTTGTTTTAATAAACATAGATTTGACAGCAACTTTTTATCAAACGAATGGCGAATCTGGATGAATCAGCCCAATATTTTAGACAAACAGCATGACCGCTTGAGGTTGTATGACAAAGATGGCCTTTTAGTTTACGAATATGTCTATTAGACAACGGTTGAGCCGTAGGGCTCAACCGTTATTTTCTTTCAGCAAGAATTACCGCTGTTTTAAATTCTCTCTTACCTCGCAGAACTTTTAATTTTAAGGAATCCCCAACAGAAAGATTTTCCAAAAAATCGCCCAGAGTTTTATCCAAGCTGATTTTTTTATCGTTTATTTCCAAAACAATATCTTTTTCTTTTAATCCCGCTTTTTCCGCCGGGCTGCCCTCAATTATTGCCGGCCGGCCAATACCTTCATTAACAATGAAAGCGCCCTCAATAACGGGCAAGTTAAAGCGATTTTTAATTTCTTCATTGATAATTAAATAACGGATGCCCAAAAAAGGCCTTTTAATTTGCCCGAATTTTTTCCAGTCATCTAAATCCCTTTTTACTACATTAATCGGGATAGCTAGTCCGATATTTTCCGCTCCAAAGACCGTTACCGCGTTAATGCCAATAACTTTTCCTCGGGAATTAATCAAAGGCCCTCCGGAATTTCCCGGATTAATCGCCGCATCGGTTTGTATCAATCCTCGCATTTCCTGCGATTCTGATTTTAAATCCAGCTGAGCGGAAATGTTCCGACTCAGTCCCGAAACAATGCCGGCTGATACTGTGTTGGAAAAAATCCCTAAGGCATTGCCAAAAGCAATTACATTTTCTCCCAATTCAACCGCGTTTGAATTCCCAAGTTCTAAAACTGGAAATTTATTGGAAGAATCATTGATTTTTAAAATCGCAATATCATTAATCGGGTCTCGGGCGATAATTTCCGCTTTTAATTTTTTCTTGTCATTAGTAATTACAAAATATTCAGCGTTCGGATCGGCAATAATATGCTTATTGGTTAAAATTATGCCTTCTTCGTCAATGAAAAATCCCGAGCCATTGCCCACTTCCACATTTTTTAGTGACCCGATTTTTTTCTTTAATTTATTTCTTGATTTTAAATCAATCAAACCGTCCGGTATTTTTTCCAGATTTTCCGAGATTGAAATTGACACCACCGCCGGCATCACTTTTTTAACAATTTTAGTTATTGGCTGATTTTGAAAAAACATTAATTATATTTTAAATGATTTTAATAAATTTGTCTGTCCGTCTTCGCTCTTGCGAGCTTTGGCGAAGCAAAGCCTACTTTCGCTCATCTTGGCGGATTTCATCACGCCGAAGCCGAGCTTTAGCGAGGCAAAGGCGGAAGAGGTGAGATTCGAACTCACGAGAGGATTTCTCCTCAACAGCTTTTCGAGAGCTGCGCCTTAAACCGCTCGGCCACTCTTCCATTATATATGCCCTCGGAGAGAATCGAACTCCCATTTCCGCCTTAGGACGGCATTGTTCTATCCATTGAACTACGAGGGCAAATCATTTCATTATATAAATATATCCTGGTGTAATTTTATAATCTACACTCTATCCGCTCCGACGTTCGCGTAGCGAAGTCGGAGAGCCGACCTCGCCTTTGTGAGCGTCGGCTTTGAACTACGAGGGCATTTCTATAGTTCTTAGCTTATAGTTTTTATTTTTTAGTTGCAAGATTATGTGTTTTTGTTATAAAATTGTTGTCAGTTGCAAGTTGTAAGTTAAAATCTGGGCCCATAGTATATCGGTAGAACGCATCCATGGCATGGATGAGGGCGGGGTTCAATTCCCCGTGGGTCCACCAACAAGAACTTTAAGAATTTTTTGAGCCAGACGGAAGCGAGGTGTTATCTTTCTTCAAAATACTTTCGCGCAAAGTTTAGAATATCCCACCATAAAAGCCATGTTCTTTTGCGCGTAAATCATTTATAATATTGTAATAATTTCGAGAATCAGGCGTCTGTGTATAAAAGAAAGGTCGAATATATCAGTTTGTTAGTTTTATAGCTTAATAGCTTATTAGCTATGAGTTAAATTAAAAATATAGACAATCTAAAAAATTAAATTTATGAAAAACTATTTTAAATTTTTTGTTTTAGCTTTAATAATCAGCGGATTGGTTTCAACATCTTCAACCTTTGCCCAAAACACCACTTCAACCGCAACTTCAACCAATATTAGCGCTCTTCAAGCGATGATTATTCAGCTTGAACAACAGATAAAAGCGTTAAAAGAACAGCTTAGCCAGCTTGAAATCCAAACTAAAGCCGTAAAAGAAGAATTAAGAATTGCCAGAAATCTTCAAATTGGATCAAGAGGAGATGATGTCAGAGATCTCCAAAAATTTTTAAAAGATTTTCCAGAAATATATCCTGAAGGTTTGATTACCGGTTATTTTGGGCCGTTTACTCGCGCCGCGATCAAAAAATTCCAGATCAAATATGAGCTTAAAGGCAGCGGCGATGTTGATCAAAACACAATTGGGAAATTGAAAATCATTTTTGAAATGGGAGCCGGAAAATCGGGCAAGCTTCCGCCGGGATTGCTTATTGCGCCGGGCTTGAAGAAAAAAGGTTTGGAATTCGAATTGTCCAGCAGCAGCCTTCAAAATTTGCCAAAGGGTATTGCTAAAAAAATAGGAAAAGAATGGAAAAAAGACAACGATGATGATGACGATGATGATTGCGACAATGACCACGATGATGACAATGATGGTGACCATGATGATAATGATGGCGACCACGATAATGATGACGATGATTGCGGAGGAAATAATAACGCCACTTCAACGCCGGATTTAGTCGCGCCTGTCATTTCCGGAATAATTGCAACTTCTACAACTGCCACTTCCACAATCATTAATTGGAACACCAATGAATTAGCTGACGGAAAAATTTGGGTTAGCACTTCCACGCCGATAAATACTTCCTCAACTCCATCAAATAGCACTTCCACTTTGTCGCTAATCCATCAATTCGGACTTTCTAACCTTATAGCCTCAAGCACTTATTATTATGTGGTTGGCTCAACCGATGCGGCTAATAATACCGCTACTTCCACTGAAAGCACATTTATCACACCAGCTTTGCCGTCAACTCAATAAGAAATAGAAAAAACTTTATAATTAAAATACGGCTAACTTTAGCCGTATTTTAATTATAAATACCCCTGTGGATAACTCGTTATTGTTTTTGATTTTTTGTAGTATAATTAATATTATGAAAACATTTATTATAAAATATTCAATAATTGCCGCGGTAGTATCATTAATGGTCCTTGGCGCAACAATCGCCAAGGCAGAGGAAGTTAATTCATCAAATACAACCTCCGCTTCGGCTATAAAAAATGCAAGGGAAAAAATGGAAATAATCAGGGAAAAAGCTAATGTCAGAATAGGGGAATTTAAAGAAAAAATTCAAACTAGAAGAGAAGAGACAAAAGAAAAAATTGAAGTTAAAAAGAGAGAATTAAAGGAAAGAACTTCTCGCATAAAAGACGAAAAGAAAAGAAATGCAGCTGATAAAATTTTCAACCAATTGAATCACATTAATGAACAATGGGTCAAGCATTTTGAAAATATGTTGTCTAAACTTGAGGAAATACTTACAAAAGTTGAGAGTCGGGCTGCTGAAGCGGCTGCCGGTGGAAAAGATGTTTCCAAGGTTAATTCCGCCATAACAGCGGCGAAAACTGCCATTGCCAACGCTAAATCCGCAGTGGAAATTCAGGCTGGAAAGGTTTATTCCGTGGCAACAAGCAGTGTTGCTGTTGGCGCAACTTCTACCGATGCGGCGATAGTCAGCCAATTAAGAGGATCTTTCAAATCATCAAGCGAACAATTGCGGAAAGATTTATTTAATCTTCGTGACGGCGTGATGAAAGAAGCGCGGCAGGCCGTGCATAATGCCTTTAAAGCTTTAAGGGGAGTCAAAGGTATTGAAAATGCAACTTCAACAATTCCAACAACAACAACAACCACGGCGACGTCGAGCGCCCAATAATAAATAAATATTTTTAAACATGGATTTTCAAACACAATCTCAACCGCAATCGCAAATGCCAATGTATGACCAGCCGCAAGGCCCCAAAGGTGGCATTAAAAAAGTGCTGATATGGGTAATCCCCATAATAATTATAATTTTAATCGCTGTCGGAGCATGGTGGTATTTAACAAAATTAAAAGAACCAATTACGCCTTTTCCGGTATTTAGCCCGAAAATACCTCAAGGAGCGCAAATAAATCAAGGAAATGCTATTTCTGACATTGAACAAAATTTGAATGTTTTGCCTTCGGATAATAATTCGTTAATTCAGGAACTGGACCAATTGGGAAAAGACATAACTAATTTCTAATTAAAATTATAAATATAATTAAAAATCCCCGATTCGGGGATTTTTAGTTGTATTTGAAGCGGGTAAGGGGAATCGAACCCCTGTCACCAGTTTGGAAAACTGGAGTAATAGCCATTATACGATACCCGCGCAATAATAAAATGTTATATTTATTTTCTTTTATCGTCAATTATATAAGAATAGATAAGAATATTGATTTTTTAAAAAATTATGCAATACTTAATTGAATTAATATGGCAAGTAATATAATAAAGAATTTTTATTTTCGAATTCCCAAGCAAGTTAAGATATTTATTGCGTTTGCGATAGCAATTTTAGTTGTTTATTTTCTCGCTTATTATTTTGCCTCAGACGACGTAAAACAAGTCCCTTCGGAATTTTTGAAAGCCCGCCAAGAAGCGGCAACTATTGCCAAGGAAATTGTCGGCCTTTCCAATCAGACGGCGAATAATATTCCTGAAATTTCCAATCTGGAAAAACAGATAAAATATGATGACGCGCTGAATTTGCTGACTACAGAGCTTGACCGCAATCGCCAAGCCAGAGAAAAAGCTATTGACCTGTCAAAACAGCTGGAAATAATGGCAAAAAATATTTCTTCCATCAAGCCGGATTCAGCCAGCCAGATTGCCTTAAAAGCCGTTAGTTCGGAAACCGCTTTGATTAGCCGTTTGATTGTCTACAATGATTATTTGCTCAAGCTTTTGGAAGCTTTAGAAAAAAGAATATTGGGCAGTAGCAATATTGACGGAGAAATTTCTGAATTGATAAATAAAACAAATGAAGAAGCCCGCGCCATTAATAATCTTGACCGCGAATTCAATAATTTAATGGAAGAGTTCGATAACCAATAGCGCATTTCCGATTTTCCGGATAATCTAATGTCTAATATTAAACGCTCGACATTCTTATTAATTTCAATTTTAATTTTAGCGATTTTATCGGTTTTTTTCGTTTATCCCGGATTTTCCTCGCCTTTTGATTTTTTGAGCAAGCGTCTGCCTTGGCAGCTTGGCCTTGATTTAATTGGCGGAGCGCAATTGATTTATGAAGTTGATATGAGTCAGGTTTCTGCCGCTGATCGCGATTCCGTTATGGCTGGCTTAAGAGACACTATTGAAAAAAGGATAAATTTATTCGGCGTCAGCGAACCTCAGGTGGTTTCAGCCAAAGAAGGGGACTCTCATCGCCTTATGATTGAATTAGCCGGCTATAAAGACATTGCCAAAGCAATCAAAGAAATCGGTGAAACTCCTTTATTGGACTTTCGCCAAGTGACTGAAATTGAAATAGAAGGTAAAAATCAGGCGGTCTATTCTCCTACTCAGCTTACCGGCCGCTATATTAAAGGAGCGCAAATTGATTTTGACCCGACAACCAATAATCCGAGAATCAATATTCAATTTAATGACGAAGGCGCAAAAATTTTTGAAGAATTAACCGCTCAAAACATTAACAAACCGCTTGGTATTTTTTTGGATAATAATTTAATCGAAGAGCCCGTGGTCCGCGAAAAAATTTCCGGCGGCAATGCTCAGATTTCCGGTCAATTTACTCCGGAAGAAGCAAAAAAACTTGTGGCTCGGTTTAATGCCGGCGCTTTGCCCGCGCCTATTAATTTAGTAAGCCAGCAATTGGTTGGCGCGAGTTTGGGCGAAGAATCTTTAAACAAAGCTGTCTATTCCGGTTTAATCGGAACTCTTGTTATTATGGCGTTTATGCTTGTCTATTACAGGACTTTTGGATTATTCGCTTCCTTTGCCCTTTTGATCTACATTGCTTTGACTTTGGCGGTTTTTAAAGGAGTTTCTATGACAATGACCTTGTCCGGCATTGCCGGTTTTATTCTTTCAATCGGAATGGCGGTTGATGCCAATATTTTGATTTTTGAAAGGACTAAAGAAGAAATAAAAAAAGGAGTGTCAAAAATATCTGCCATCGAAGAAGGTTTCCGCCGCGCTTGGCCCTCAATCCGCGATTCCAATGCCAGTACCATCATTACGGCGGTTATTCTTTATTTTTTCACTTCCAGTTTTGTTAAAGGATTCGCTTTGTCTCTTTTAATCGGCGTTTTAGTTTCAATGTTTTCCGCAATAACAATTACTCGGACATTATTGCTGGTTTTCCTTAAAAATAAGTCAAACAATAAATAATAAAATGAACATCATAAAATACAAATCAATATTTTTTGCGGTATCGGGAATTTTAATAATTGCCAGCATTGTTTTTGTCTCTGTTTTCGGTCTAAAATCCGGAATTGATTTTGTCGGCGGCACGCTTTGGCAGATTCGCGCTAGTGGCGCCGATTCAAGATCACTGGCTGATTATTTCGAAAATGATTTAAATGTTAAAAATGCCGTAATTTATTCCGAATCAAGCACTCAAAGTTTTCTTGTTAAATTGGGAGCTATTTCTGAATCAGACCATCAAAATTATTTAAGCGGTCTGTCAAAAAAATTCGGGCAGGTAGAAGAGCTTCGTTATGAATCAATCGGTCCCACTATCGGCCGGGAATTGAAAAATAAGGCAATTACGGCTGTTATTTTAGTCCTTTTGGGCATTTCTTTGTATGTTGCCTATGCTTTCCGCAAGGTTTCTTATCCTATCAAGTCATGGAAATACGGGGTTATCACCCTGCTTACGCTTTTCCACGATGTTATTATCTCCACTGGATTATTGGCTTATTTGGGCTGGCGTTACGGCATTGAACTCGATACTAAATTTATTGTTGCTTTATTGGTTATTGTCGGTTTTTCCGTTCATGACACAATAGTAGTTTTTGACCGCATCAGGGAAAATTTGGTTATCTCTGCCAATAGGATGGATTTACAATCAATTATTAATTCCAGTATTAACCAAACCGTGGCTCGCTCCATCAATACTTCCCTTACTTTGGTTTTGGTGCTTTTGGTTCTTTTCTTTCTTGGTCCGGTTTCTTTGAAATATTTTGTTTTATTGGTAATGGTCGGCACGATTGTCGGAACTTATTCGTCAATATTTATCGCCAGTCCGGCGCTTTTGATAGCCGGCAAGAAAAAATAAAAAAATCAATTGACAAAAAAAGACAAATATTATACTATTTGATTAATGAAAAGCTTAAGGAAAATAATTGACGGTTTTTTGGCTAAATTTCCCAGCCGCCAAAGAGATATTATTGAACAGCGTTTTGGTCTGGCTGGTAAAAAGCTTACTTTGGCCGCCATTGGGAAAAAGTATAATTTGACAAGGGAAAGAATCAGGCAAATTGAAGCCGGCGGTTTAGAACTGGTAAGAAATGATTTTGGGAAAGGTCCGGCTAAAAAAATATGGGAAACCGCTTTGGCTGATTTAAAAAAGCATGGCGGCGTCAGAAAAGAAGATGAATTTATCGACGATTTAAAAACTTTGTTGAAAGATAACACTATTAACCGGCAAAATTTGCAATTTATTTTTGAAATTTTTAGAGAACCTTATTATTACAAAAATAATAAAGATTTTTACAATTTTTATCACCTCAATAGAGAATCGCTTAAAAAAGCGGTTGATTTTCTTAATAAATTGGAAAAAATCGCTAAATCCAAAAAAGAAGAGCTTCTTAAAAGTAAAAAATTCGAATTTTTATCTTCGGAAATTGCCAAATCTTTAAATCTTGATTCTTCCGCCGCAAAAAATTATCTTTTCATTTCCAAGAAATTTAAAATTAATCCTTACGGCGATTTTGGTCCTTCCCAGTGGGAAGAAATTAATCCGAAAACTATTGGTTCTAAATCTTATTTGATTATCAAAAGGCACGGCCAGCCGCTCCATTTTAAGGAAATCGCTCAAAAGATAAACAAAACCAAATTTGACAGTCGCATTGCCTTGGAAGCTACTGTTCATAATGAACTGATAAAAGACCCGCGTTTTGTTTTGGTTGGGCGGGGAATTTACAGCTTGGCGGAATTCGGGCACCAGCCCGGCACGGCCAAGGAAGTAATCGGCCGGATATTAAAAGGTAAAGGTCCTATGCCTGCCAAAGATATTATTAATCTCGTTAAACAGGAAAGATTTTTAAAGGAAAATACAATCCTCTTAAATCTTCAAAATAAGAAGTATTTTAAAAAATTGCCTGACGGCAAGTATCATTTAGCTTAAGAACCTGTTAAAATTAATTTATGTTAGAGGTTTATGGCGTTGTTGCAAATGTTTTTTACGGAGTCTTCTCTAACGCCTTAAAAGTCTTTTTATTTGTCTGGTGGGCTGTTGTCCCCGTCGGTCTTTTTTTAATTTTTTTAAAAATCCGCCTTATTTATCTTCGGACAAAATTTACGGAAAGCATTAAATGGAAACTTTTTGAAATAAAAGTTCCCAAAGACATTCTTAAAACTCCAAAAGCAATGGAGCAGGTTATTGCCGGTCTCTATGCTTCTTATTCTTATGGTCCCAATTGGATGAAAATATATCTTGAAGGAGCGGTTGAGCCTTGGTTTTCTTTGGAAGTTGCCGGATATTCCGGCGGCGCTTATTTTTATATTTATGGTCCGGCTGATAAACAAAATGTCATTGAATCGGCAATTTATTCCCAATATCCGGATGCGGAAATCAAAGAAGCAGATGATTATACCGAGCTTGCCCCAGCCGCTTTGCCTAATGAAGTTTTTGACCTTTTTGCCGGAGAGCTTATTTTAGCTCGGGAAAGCTTTTATCCGATAAAAGTTTATCATTATTTTGAATCAGTAGTTGAAGAGCAGCGCCTTGACCCGATTGCTATGCTGATTGAGACAATGTCCAAGCTCAAAGAAGGGGAAAAAGTCTGGTTTCAGATTTTAATCAGTCCTACCGGCTCGCTTACGGGCAATAATTGGAAAAAAGAAGGCGAGGAAAAAATTGCGGAAATTATTGGAAAAGCCAAGGGGAAAAAACCTGGGCTCGGCGACGAGTTTAATGCTTGGTTTAGAAATTTTTTCTGGGCGCCGGTTGAAGTGCCTTCTTGGCCATCTGAAAAAAAACCAGAACAGTTCCTTAAGTTTCTATCTCCTGATGAGCAGGATTTGGTTAAAGAAATTGCCAATAAAATTTCCAAACTTGGTTTTGAAGCTTTTATCAGATTTGTCTATATTGATGATAAAGACAGATTTACGGGCGATAATGTCACGGCTATTATGGGCGCTTTGCATCAATTTAGCCATTATAATTCCTTTAAACCGCTCTTTCTGACTCGTTATGATACTTTATTTTCCAAAATAGTTCCCAGTTACAAAAAATGGCGGACTAATTACCGGAAAAAAAGAATTTTCGATTATTATAAAAAAAGGAGATTTGGCATCTATAATAAAACTAGGCCGGAAAAATTTCCGGTTTTTAGCAATGAAGAACTAGCCACTCTTTATCATTTACCGGTAACAATGGTTGAAGCGCCGAAGCTTAGGCGTCAGGAATTCAAAAAAGGCGGTCCGCCGCCCAATTTGCCTATTGAGTGATAAAATATAAATTTTATGAATAATAACGAAGTAAATTTTTTTGGACAAACAAATTTCAGGGGACAGCGCGTTCGTTTTGGCATTAAACCCGATGATCGCCGCCGCCATATTTATGTCATTGGTAAAACCGGCGTTGGCAAGAGCACTGTTTTGGAAAATATGGCGATTTCTGATATTCGTTCTGGTCATGGTTTGGCCGTAGTTGACCCGCACGGAGAATTCGCGGAAAAAATGCTTGATTTTGTCCCGGAAAGCAGAATTGATGACGTGATTTATTTTGACCCTTCGGATATTGATTATCCGATTGCTTTTAATCCTTTGGAAGCGGTCAGCAAAGAACATCGGCATTTGATTGCTTCCGGGATGATGGGTGTTTTTAAAAAAATCTGGGTTGACGCTTGGTCAGCCAGAATGGAATATATTTTAAACAATACTCTTTTGGCGCTACTAGAATATCCCAGCTCTACTTTGCTTGGCATAATGAGGATGCTTGCGGAAAAAGATTATCGGCAGAAAGTTGTCGATAATCTTCAAGATCCCGTTGTTAAAGCCTTTTGGGTAAATGAATTCGCCCGTTATAGCCAAAGATTCGAGACAGAGGCAGTGGCCGCCATTCAAAATAAAGTCGGCCAATTTGTCGCCAATCCTTTAATTAGAAATATTATCGGCCAGCCTCATTCTACGATTGATATCAGAAAATTAATGGATGAAAAGAAAATTTTGATTGTTAATCTTTCCAAAGGGAAAATGGGTGAAGACAATTCCTCATTGCTGGGCGCCATGATTATTACTAAAATCCAATTGGCAGCCATGTCTCGCGTTGATTTGCCTATGGAGAAACGAAGTGATTTTTATCTTTATGTTGACGAATTTCAAAATTTTTCCACAGAATCTTTTGCCAATATTTTATCTGAAGCTAGAAAATATCGCCTTAATTTGGTTTTAGCCCATCAATATATTGAACAATTGTCAGAAGAAGTAAGAGCCGCGGTTTTTGGCAATGTCGGCACGATTATTTGCTTTCGCATTGGCGCGCCAGACGCGGAACTTTTAGAAAAAGAATTTTTGCCGGAATTTCAGGCCAATGATTTGGTTAATCTGCCCAAGTATCATATTTATGCGAAATTAATGATAGACGGAGTTGCTTCCAAAGCGTTTTCTGCCGAAACTTTGGCGCCTTTTGAGGTGCCGCTGGAATCATTCCGCGATGTGATTATTGAAAACACCAGAAATCATTTTGGAACCGCCAAAGCGATTGTGGAAAAAAGAATTGCCGATGAGTGGCGTGCTGAAGCGAAAATTATCGAAGAAAAAGTGATGCGCCGCGAAGAAAAACCATTGGGCAGAGTTTTATTGTCTCAAGAAGAAAAGCCGTTTTTTAAAAAAGAGAAGAAAGAAATCCCTTCTGCTGAGCCGTATCCCCAGGAGAAAAAAAGCGATGTCAGTATTGAAGAGCTTAAAAAAGCTATCGAGGAATCACTGAAAAAAGGAGAAGAATAAATTTGTAATAGTTTTGCTTTCGGTTAAAGTTGACGAAATTAAAAAAGAAATTTACTATCATTCCATCGCTCCTATCGTCTAGTCTGGTCTAGGACATCGGCTTTTTTCATCCCCCACTCAGTTATTATTGATAGAATATTTTGCTTTCTAATGGCCCTATCGTCTAGTGGTCAGGACAACAGCTTTTCAAGCTGTGAACAGGGGTTCGATTCCCCTTAGGGCTACAAATTAATCAAGATTGAGTGGGGGACAAGCGCCGGTAACTCGGGTTCGAATCCCGATGGGAGCACCAATATATTTATTTCTTTTTTAAATGAAAATTATCTCTATTGAAACATCATGTGATGAAACAGCTATTGCTTTAGTTGAAGCTAAAGGCAATCCATTTTCAAAAAACCGCTCCGCCAGCTGGCGGATTAAAATTTTAAAAAATTTAGTGGCATCGCAAATAAAAATTCATCGGCTCTATGGCGGCGTGGTTCCGAATTTGGCCAAACGAGAACACCTCAAAAATCTGCCGATATTATTGAAAAAAATAAAACCTAAAGTCCATCCGTCAACTGGCGGACTAAAACCTGATATTATCGCCGTTACCGTCGGTCCTGGGCTTGAGCCGGCTTTATGGACCGGAATAAATTTCGCCAAAGAATTATATAAAGAAACTAAGAAATTAAGAAATAAAAAGATTAAAATTATAGGCGTCAGCCACATGGAAGGACATCTTTACAGTTTTTTGCTGTCAAAAGAAAAAATAAAATTTCCGGCAATTGTATTATTAATTAGCGGCGGACATACAATTTTATTGTTGATGAAAAATTTAATCCATTATAAAAAATTGGGAGAAACTCGCGACGATGCCGTTGGCGAAGCTTTTGACAAAGTAGCCAGATTGTTGAATTTGCCTTATCCGGGCGGACCGGAAATAGAAAGACTCGCAAAGAAGGGCAATAAAAAAGCAGTCGATTTTCCCCGGCCAATGTTGAATCAGAAAAATTACGATTTTAGCTTTTCCGGATTAAAAACAGCGGTGCTGTATTACTTGCGCGATTTAAATTTAAAACCTAAAACCAAAAACCTAAAACCTAATGTAGCCGCCAGTTTTCAGCAAGCCGCTTTTGATGTTCTAATTAAAAAAACATTGCGTGCCGCCGAAGAATTTAAAGCCAAATCAATTTTTGTTTCCGGCGGCGTGGCGGCTAATAAAACCTTAAAAAAAGAATTTCAAAAAGCCATAAATAATCTAAAACCTGATTTATATATTACTAAATATCCTACTGACAATGCGGCTATGATTGCATCTGCCGCCTATATTAATTATCTGCGCGGAAAAAATCGCCGATTAATCGCAAAAGGGGATTTAGGAATGTAATAAACAGAAAAAATATCATGTTATTTTTAAAAAATTTTGATTGGAAATTGAATCTGTCCGTTTTTTTGTTAATTGGCGGAGGGTTGTTAAGCTTAATCAGCTCCAAACCGGATTTATTTTGGAAACAACTTCTTTTTTTGGCAATCGGCCTGATTTTTATGTTTCTCGTTATTCGTTTTGATTGGCGGCCTTTTATCAATCATCGCGGAGTTATTTTTGGAATCTATTTTTTTATAATTTTATTGTTAATTATCACTTATATTTTTGCGCCGTCGGTCCGCGGAGTAAAAGCCTGGCTTCCTCTCGGACCTTTTCAGTTGCAGGCTTCGGAATTTGCCAAAATTTCTTTAATAATAATTTTTGCTAGTTTTTTTAGAAAAAAACATATTGGCATCGCCCGAGTTTCTAATTTGCTTATTTCTTTTGCTTATTTTTTTATTCCCGCTTTATTGGTTTTGATTCAGCCTGACCTTGGCTCGGCTTTGATTTTATTTTCAATTTGGTTTGGGTTTCTTTTGGTTTCCGGGCTTCGCTGGAGGCATTTAATGGTTTCCCTCTTTATTTTTCTCGTTGTCGGCGCTCTGATGTGGCTGTATGTTTTTCAGGATTACCAGAAAGAAAGAATTTTGGGAGTTTTTTTACCGGAGCGGGACCCTTTGGGCATAAATTATAATGTCATTCAATCGAAAATCGCCATTGGTTCTGCCTCTTTTTTTGGCAAAGGATTCGGACAGGGAACTCAAGTCCAGTTGGGTTTTTTGCCGGAAGCTCAAACCGATTTTATTTTCGCCGCTTTGATTGAAGAATTCGGATTATTTGCCGGATTTATTGCTATTACTGCTTTTGGCGTTCTGATTTTTCAAATAATAAAAATTGGTCTGAATTCTGACAATAATTTCAACCGGTTTGTTTGTCTTGGTTCGGCGGTTTTTTTCATCAGTCAGTTTATTCTAAATACCGGCTCGAATTTGGGAATTACTCCGGTCATCGGAGTCACTTTTCCCTTTTTAAGCTACGGCGGTTCGAGTTTATTGACGAATTTAATAATGATTGGTATTATCCAGTCTATTGCCGCCAGAAAATGAAACCCATAGCAGTCATTTCCATTTTAAGTATTTTTTTCGCGATTTTTTTAATCGGGATAATCCATCCGCCGGCCGGTTCAGAAAAAAATTTTTCTAAGCTTGACATTCCAAATGGAATAAGCTTTAATGAAATAACTGAAAGAGTTTATTTGTCGGGTCTTGTAAAATCAAAGTTATCCTTTAAAATATTTTCATTGCTTAGCGGCAGAGCTCATCGATTCCAAGCTGGCAGCTATAGTTTTGACAATCCGCCTTCTGTCAATGAATTGACAAAAATATTAATAAGCGGTCCCAAAGAAATTTCCGTAACAATTTTCCCCGGAATGACTCTTAAAGAAATTGACGACTTATTGTCGGAGCTTAAAATAATCGGTCCGAATGAGCTGGTAAATTACAACAATAAATTAATCAGCTCAAACTTTGATAATTTAAAAATCCAATATCCGCATCTTTCAAAAGCTAAATCATTGGAAGGATTTCTTTTGCCCGACACTTATTTCTTTTACGAGAATTCCGGCGCTCAAATAGCGGTAGAAAAGATGCTTGACAATTTTGGCGGGCAGGTATTGCCTTTTTTAAAAGGAGGTGGTAATATTTTAGATACTTTAATAATTGCCTCTTTACTGGAAAAAGAGATACCAGATAGCAAAGAACGTCAAGTGGCAGCTGGCATTATTAAAAAAAGGCTGAAAGTTGGTATGCCTCTTCAAATCGATGCTACTGTTATTTACGCAAAATGTTCGGGGAGATTTTTAAATTGTCCGGCTCTTCAAAAAGATGATTATAAATTTGATTCATTCTATAACACTTATTTTTATGCCGGACTTCCGCCAACGCCAATTTCCAATCCGTCAAAAAATGCGACAATAGCCGCCCAAGAGCCGCGAGATTCCCAATATTGGTATTATTTATCCGATCCGAAAACAAAGAAAACAATTTTTTCAAAAGATTTGGATGAGCATAACATCAATCGTGCTAAATATTTATTATTAAAATAAATAATTGAATTTTTTTATCCTTCACAAAGAAGGAGGAATATTTTTTTGTTTTTTTATAAAAAGAAAATCGCCCAATTTCATGCCAAAATTACCCGCTAAAATTTTTTCTTACCATCCGGGAGCTTTTATCAAGCAGCCTTTTTTGGCCGAAATTCAAAGCAACTCTTTTAATTGGTTTTTAAAAAAAGGATTAAAAGAACTCTTAAAAGAAATTTCTCCGATTAAAGATACGACCGGAAAAGAATACGAATTACACTTCGTCGATTATTATTTTGACGAGCCGAAGTACAGCGAAGAATTATCTTGGTCAAAAGAATTGACATTTGAAGCTCCTCTCCGGGCAAAAGTAAAACTTATAAACAATAAAACAAAAGAAACAAAAGAGCAGGAGGTTTATCTCGGTGATTTTCCGATGATTACTTCGCGCGGAACTTTTATCATTAACGGCGTTGAACGCGTAGTTGTTTCCCAGCTTATCCGGTCAGCTGGCGTCTACTTTACTGCCGAAGCTTATCGCGGCCGCAAACTCTTCGGCGCTAAAGTTATTCCGGATCGCGGCAGTTGGCTGGAATTTTCCACTGATCCCGACGGTTTCATTGGCGTAAAAATTGATCGCCACAGAAAAGTTGCGGTCACTGACTTAATAAGGGTTTTTGCCAGTATTGCTCATCGCAGCGAATTGGAAAAAGAAGAAGCGATTTTAAAATTATTCAATAATATAGATAATGGGCCAATTAAGCATATTGAGACAACTCTTAAAAAAAGCGATTCCAAGAGTTTTCTGGAATCTTACAGCGAAGTTTATAAGAGATTAAGGCCCGGTGATTTGGCCACTTCGGAAAATGCTAAACATTTAATCGATGCGATGTTTGAAAGAAGCGACCGTTACAGTTTGTCGTTTGCCGGCCGTTTTAAATTTAATCAAAGGCTTGGCACAAAAAGCGAATCTTTGCTTATATCTTTAGACGACATTATTGCGATTACAAAAGAAATTATCAAACTTAATAATGATTTGATGGCGGAATCGGATGATATCGATCATCTTGGCAATCGCCGCGTTCGGGCGGTCGGAGAGCTTTTGGCCGGCCGAATGCGCGTTGGTTTTGCCCGTCTTCGCCGCACCGTCCAGGACAGGATGTCAACTTTAGAAACTAATTTACTTACACCTGTTCAGCTTATTAACGCTCGGCCGCTTGTTGCCGTTGTCCGCGAATTTTTTACCACTTCCCAGCTTTCTCAATTTATGGACCAAGACAATCCTTTAGCCGAGCTTGAACACAAGCGCCGCCTTTCTTCAATGGGTCCCGGCGGTCTGACAAGGGAACACGCTGGTTTTGAAGTCAGAGACGTTCATATTTCCCATTATGGCCGCATTTGTCCAATTGAAACTCCCGAAGGCCAAAATATCGGCTTAATTAACCATCTTGCTAATTTTTCCCGATTAAATGATTTCGGTTTTTTGGAAACTCCTTATATTAAAGTAAAAAATGGAAAAGCCACGGATGAAGTTGTTTGGTTTGACGCCATTGAAGAGGAAAAATATAAAATTGCCCAAGGCAGCACTAAAATTGAAAATAACGGGAAAATTGTTGAAGAAATTGTCGGCGCTCGCCACAAAGGCAGGCCGATAACTTGCCGCCGGGAAGAAGCTGAATTCATCGATGTCGCGCCTTATCAGATGACCAGTGTTGCCACGGCATTGATTCCGTTTTTGGAACATGATGATGCCAATCGCGCGCTTATGGGTTCTAACATGCAGCGTCAAGCCGTGCCTTCAATTAAACCTTCGGCGCCGTTAGTTTCTACCGGCATAGAAGATAAGGCGGCCTTTGATTGCGGCCGGTTGGTTATTTCTGAAAATGAAGGGAAAGTTGTTGAGCTTGATTCCGGAAAAATTGTAATTGAAGATTCCGAAAAAAAGAAAAAAGCTTATGAGCTTAATAAATTTAGAAGATCAAACGATTTTACTTGCATTTCCCAAAGGCCTGTTGTTAATCAGGGAGATAAAATTAAAAAAGGAGATATTTTAGCCGATAGTTTTTCTACTGATAATGGAGTTTTGGCTCTGGGTCAAAATTTGCTGGTATCTTTTGTTTCTTGGGAGGGGGCGAATTTTGAAGACGCTATTATTCTTTCCGAAAGAATTGTAAAAGAAGATCTATTCACTTCCATTCATATTGAAGATTTTTACTGCGATGTTCGCGATACTAAACTCGGTCCGGAAATTACCACGCCCGATATTCCCAATATTTCCGAGGAAAAATTAAAAAATCTTGATGAAGAGGGAATTATCAGAATTGGCGCTGAAGTTGGTGCTGGCGATATTTTAGTTGGAAAAGTTTCTCCTAAAGGCGAATCAGAGGCTTCAGCCGAAGAAAGGCTACTTCGGGCAATCTTTGGAGAAAAAGCCAGAGATATTAAAGATACTTCATTAGTTTTGCCGCACGGCAAATCAGGCCGGATTATCGGAATAAAAATTTTTTCCCGAGATCGTGGAGACAAGCTTGAGCCGGGCGTTATTAAAAGAATTCAGGTAGAAGTTGCTCAATTAAGAAAAGTTCGCGCTGGCGACAAACTCGCCGGCCGCCATGGCAATAAAGGCGTTATTTCTCAAATTAGGCCGATAGAAGATATGCCTTATTTGGAAGACGGCACTCCGGTTGATATTATATTAAATCCTTTAGGCGTTGCTTCCCGCATGAATATCGGGCAGATTTTGGAAACTCATCTTGGCTTGGCTGCTAAAAATCTCGGCTATCGGGCAGTTTCTCCTGTTTTTGTCGGAGCCACCGAACAAGATATTAAATCAGAATTAAAAAAAGCAGGCTATCCCCAAGACGGCAAGCTTAAGCTTTTTGATGGACGCACTGGCCAGCCTTTCCCAAAACCAATAACAGTTGGCTACATTTATATGCTTAAGTTGAATCACTTAGTTGAAGATAAAATTCACATGCGCTCGATTGGTCCATATTCCTTGATTACCCAGCAGCCGCTTGGCGGAAAAGCTCAATTTGGCGGACAGCGTTTTGGAGAAATGGAAGTTTGGGCGCTTGAAGGATACGGTGCCGCTAATATTTTACAGGAAATGCTTACCATTAAATCAGACGATGTAATTGGCCGCGCCGCTTCATTTGAATCAATTATCAGAAACGAAAAAATTAAAGCCCCGAACATTCCCGCTGCTTTTAATGTTTTAATGAATGAAATTAAGGCCTTAGGACTGGATATTGAAACAATTACCGTAGAAAATAAAGTTAAAAGCAAAAAAGATTAATATGATTAATTTCAACGCTTTAAAAATAAAAATCGCCTCTCCGGAAAAAATATTGGAATGGTCTCATGGTGAAGTTATAAAACCGGAAACCATTAATTACCGCACTCAACGGCCGGAAAAAGACGGCCTCTTTTCCGAACGGATTTTTGGTCCGACAAAAGATTACGAATGTTATTGCGGCAAGTATAAAAAAATCCGTTATAAAAATATGATTTGCGACAAGTGTAATGTTGAAGTAACGCATTCTTCGGTTCGCCGCGAAAGGATGGCTCATATTGTTTTGGCCGCGCCGGTTGCTCATATTTGGTTTTTAAGAAATGTTCCTTCCCGCATTGGTTTGTTTTTAGATGTTCCTCTTCAGAAATTGGTTAAAGTTATTTATTATGCCGCTTATATTGTTACCGCAGTCAACGAAGAAAACAAGAAAAAATTCTTGGAAGAAATAGAGAAGGAATATAAATCAAGAAAAAAATCAATTTCTGCATCAAGCGGCAAAGAATTGGAAGCAGGCATGCTTCAAGCCAAAGAAGATTTAAAATCGTTAAAAGTCGGCAAGGTTTTGAGTGAAATTGAAAATTTTGTCTTCAATCGATTTGAAAAAAGAAATCGGAAAAATTGAAGAAGAATTAAAAGATATTAAAGAGAATCTTAGGCAGAAAAAGCTTCTTCAAAAGCTTAAAACTTACCGTTCTTTTATCAAAAATAATATGCGTCCGGAATGGATGATTATGACCGTCTTGCCGGTTTTGCCCCCTGACCTTCGGCCAATGGTGGCTTTAGACGGCGGTCGTTTTGCCACTTCTGATTTAAATGACCTTTATCGCCGAGTTATCAATCGCAACAATCGCTTGAAAAAACTTTTGGAAATCCGCGCTCCGGAAGTCATTATTACCAATGAAAAAAGAATGTTGCAGGAGTCCGTTGATGCTTTAATTGACAATTCCGCCCGTTTTGGAACTCAGCAATTGTCGTCTCAGCGCCGGCCTCTTAAATCACTGGCTGATATTTTAAAAGGAAAAGAAGGCCGTTTTAGGCAGAATCTTCTTGGCAAGCGCGTGGATTATTCCGGCCGTTCGGTTATTGTGGTCGGACCGGAACTCAAACTTAACGAATGCGGATTGCCGAAAAAAATGGCTCTTGAGCTTTTTAAGCCTTTTGTTATTTCCAAAATCATTGAAAGGGGAATGGCTTATAATATCAGAAATGCCAATCGATTGATTGAAGGCGCCACGCCGGAAATTTGGGAAATTTTGGAAGAAGTCATTAAAGATAAAAAAGTTCTTCTTAACCGCGCTCCAACTCTGCATCGTTTGGGTATTCAGGCGTTTAAACCGGTTTTAATTGAAGATTTGGCAATAAGAATTCCACCCATGGTTTGTTCGGCCTTTAACGCCGATTTTGACGGCGACCAGATGGCTGTTCATGTCCCGCTTTCTGAACTTGCCCAAAAAGAAGCAACTGAAAGAATGTTGGCTTCAAGAAATATTTTAAAGCCTGCCACTGGAGATCCGATTGCCCAGCCGACTCAGGATATTGTTTTAGGTTGTTATTATCTCACTAAAATAAAAACAAACGAAGCCAACAAAGAAAAGAATTTTATTTTTTCTAATAGCGAAGAGGCCTTAGTGTCTTATGACTTCGGCTATATCAAAGTTAATGAGCCGATTAAAATAAAACTCAATGATGAAATAATGGAAACCAGTATCGGCCGCATTCTTTTTAATTCGGTTTTGCCGAAAGATTTTGGATTTGTAAACAAAGTGATGAATAAAAAGGAATTAAGCCGCCTTATTTCCACCTTCATTGACGAGTATGGAATTGAAAAGATTTGGGAAATTATCGACGGCATTAAACGTTTGGGATTTTTCTATGCCACCGTTTCCGGAGTCAGCTGGGGCATGGATGATTTAATTACTCCCAAAGAAAAAAACGGAATTATTTCCGAGGCCGAAAAAGAAGAAGACCTTATCAAAGAACAATACAAAGAGGGTTTACTCACTGATTTCGAGCGTCATGTCAGAATTATTAATGTTTGGGATAAGGCTCGGGATAGAATTTCCAAAGTTGTTCCGCAAACTCTGGACCAATATGGATCAGTTTTTACTATTATTGATTCCGGCGCCAGAGGTTCTTGGTCTCAGCCGATTCAAATGACCGGTATGAAAGGATTGGTTCAAAATCCAAAGGGTGAAACCATTGAGTTGCCGATTAAATCTTCTTACAAAGAAGGGTTAAGCGTCTTGGAGTTTTTCATCAACACTCACGGCGCCAGAAAAGGTTTGACTGATACTGCCCTAAAAACCGCTTCCGCCGGTTATTTGACAAGGCGTTTAGTAGATGTTTCTCAAGATTTAGTTGTTCGCGAAGATGATTGTAAGACAATTGAGGGCATTCATATTATCCGCGCCGAAGGCGATGAATATGGTTATTCATTTGGTCAAAGGCTTTTTGGCCGGACTGCCGCCGAAGACGTTAAGATTGGCAATAAAATCGCGGTAAAAGAAGGAGAAATTATAAATCGCGAAGACGCCCAATTGATTAATGATTCAAAAATTGAAACGGTTAAAGTCCGTTCTCCCATTAGCTGTAAAACTCTCTATGGCGTTTGTTCCAAGTGCTATGGCTACGACTTGGCGGAATTAAAACCAATTAAAAAAGGTGAAGCGGTTGGCGTAGTTGCGGCGCAGTCAATCGGCGAGCCGGGCACTCAACTGACTTTGCGTACTTTTCACACTGGAGGTGTTGCCGGCGTTGATATTACTCACGGCTTGGAGCGCGTGCAGGAATTGTTTGAAGTCCGAGTTCCGAAAGGAAAAGCTTATTTAGCCGAGGCTGATGGCATTATCGAAGACATTGAAGATAAAAAATTGCTCAAAGTCATAAAATTAAAAATTTCTAAAACTTCGGGAAAAGGAAAAAAGAAAAGCAAAATCATCGAATATCCGGTTTCTCGAACCACTTCTATTTTCGTCAAATCCAAAGATCGCGTGCAAAAAGGCGATCAGCTTTGCGAAGGCAGTCTTGATTTGCAGGAACTTTTCACCTTAAGGGATAAAGAAGCCGCGGAGCGTTATTTAATCAATGAGGTTCAGAAGATTTATGTTTCTGAAGGCAGCGGCATCAGCGATAAGCATCTTGAAATTATTGTCCGACAGATGTTTTCAAGAGTGATGATTACTGATTCCGGAGATACTAATTTTGTTGTCGGCGAAATTATTGAAAAATCGAAATTTTTAGAAATTAATCGTGAGATGAAAAAAACGGGTAAAAATCCGGCTCGTTCCAGACAGCTTCTTATGGGTATTACCCGCGTTGCGCTCTCAGCAGAAAGTTTTCTCTCCGCCGCTTCGTTCCAGGAAACAGCCAGAGTGTTGGTTGCCTCCGCCTGCGAAGGAAAAGAAGACAGATTAAGGGGATTAAAAGAAAATGTCATTATCGGCAGATTAATTCCGGTTGGCACAGGCTATCAAGTAAAAGAAGAATTAAAAGAAAAAGAAGAATAATTGAAAGAAGTTGACTTAAAAAGATAAATTAATTAGTATATTATTCATGGAAAAAGAGCCGAAAAAATACGAAATAAGCTTTTTAGTGAGAAATGAAGATGAAAGCGAAGAAATTTCTAAAATTTTGCAAAAACACAAAGCAACTATTTTGGAAAATGGCGGTATTTCAAGGATAAAATTGGCTTACCCGATTAAAAAAGAAAATTTTGCTTGTTTTGGTTATTTTAATTTTTCCGCTGATTCCGGAGAAATTTCTAAAATTAATGGAGTTTTAAAATTAAATCCGAAAGTTTTAAGGTTTTTATTCATTACCCCGCCGATTGCGAAATCAATTCCTCAGCCAATTGCCAGAAAAGCCGCTCCTTTCAAGCCGATTGCTCCGAAACCGGAAGCTAAAAAAGAGCCTCAGGCTGTTTTAACCAATGAGGCTTTGGAGAAAAAATTGGAAGAAATACTTAAATGAGTTTTTAGGTTTTAGTTTTTAGGTTTTAGTGAATTAACTAACACCTAGCATCCAACACCTAACATCTAAAGAAATGAATTTAAATAAAGTTTTTATTCTTGGCCGCCTGACAAGTGATCCTCAATTAAGGACAACGCCGACTGGTCAGTCGGTGGCAACTTTTAGTATAGCCACCAATCGGGTTTGGACGGATAAAAGCGGCAACCGGCAAGATGATACCGAATTCCATAATGTCGTAGCTTGGGGTCGTCAAGCTGAAATAGTCAACCAATTTTTATCAAAAGGAGGGTTGGTTTTAGTTGAAGGCAGATTAAAAACAAGAAGTTGGCAAGATTCCCAAGGGCAAAATAGAAAAACAACGGAAGTTATTTGCGAACGCCTTCAGCTCGGTCCTCGTTCAACCGGAGGGCAAAAAACGCAAAGTCCAACGGAAGCGATTGATGAACCAACTAAAGACCTTCCAGAAATAAATATTGGCGAAGGCGAAATCAAGGCAGAGGATTTGCCATTCTAAATTAAATAGTTTTTAGGTTTTAGCTTTTAGGTTTTAGATAAAAAATTCTAACACCTAACACCTAATACCTAACACCTAAAATATATGCAGTGTTTTTTCTGTTCCCAAAACTTAAAAACTATTGATTACAAAGACGCGGAAAACTTAAAGCAGTTTACTTCGTCTCAATCAAAAATTATTGACCCAAAATGGACCGGCGTTTGTTCCAAGCATCAGAGAATGATTTCTCAAGCCATTAAACGCGCCCGGTTTATGGGTCTTTTGTCTTACATTGGAAAATAAATCAAACAGATAATTTATTTCCACTTTTTCAATTTCATATTTATTATTTTTAAATGGACTCGCTCATTTTTAATTTTATCAACAGTTTCAGCCAACGTTATTGGCTTCTTGATTATTTCGGGATTTTTCTTGCCCAATATTTCGGCTATTTTTTGTTTGTTATTGCCGCAGCTTTAATTTTAAAGGAGAAAAAATGGCAGGAAAGAATCCATTTTGCATCTCTTATATTGCTCTCCGTTATCTTATCAAGAGGGATAATCGCTGAAGTAATAAAATTTTTTACTCATCGGCCAAGGCCGTTTTCCGCGCTAAATATCACTCCGCTTATTGATAAGCAATCCGATATTTACGCTTCTTTTCCTTCGGGCCACGCTTCTTTGTTTTTTGCCCTGGCTTTTGCCATTTTTCTTTATTACTTTGATTCGGAAAACAATTCCGGGAAAAGTTTGGGATGGAAATTTTTATTTGCCGCTTTTTTAATCAGCTTGGCGCGCGTATTTACGGGAGTTCATTGGCCTTCTGATGTTTTGATAGGAGGATTTATCGGTATTGTCAGCGCTTATTTTATTAAAGTATTATTGGATAGGGAATTTGTAAAAGAAAAGGCGCCGAATTATTCAGCGCCTTCCGAGGTTTGACTTGGAATATCGAGATACTCTATTGCTTCTTCGGCTTCACCAACGGTTATATTATGGGCCCGAAGATTTTCTATTATCCGAGAAAGCTGCTCAATCTTTTTATCATTATTAATAGACAAGATTTTTATAATCTCGGAAACAGCGTTTCCCGTATCTCTTTCTTTTTGCCAAACCTCAACGAGGATTATCCTCATTTATATCACCTCCTTAATCTTAATTGCTGTTTATAGCATATAAATTTATTTGAAAGTGTCAAATTTGGTGGCCAGGGAGGGAGTCGAACCCTCATGACCTTGCGATCGCGGGATTTTGAGTCCCGTGCGTCTGCCAATTCCGCCACCTGGCCATTTTTATTGAAATAAAATTAATAGCTGAAAAATTTTATTGATAATATCACGAAAAAATATTATAGTAAATATAATGGCTCGCGTAATTTCAATTTGCAATCAAAAAGGAGGAGTGGGCAAAACCACCACTTCTATAAATTTATCAGCTTATTTAAGTTTGCTTGGCAAAAAAGTTTTGCTCATTGATTTTGACCCTCAGGCCAATGCCAGTTCCGGTCTTGGTTTTTTGCCAAAACTTAAAGAAAAATCGGTTTATCACGGAATTTTGGGGCACGAAGAAGCGGAAAATTTAATAAAAAACACCGCGCTTTTTAATCATCATTTGATTCCTGCCAATCAGCATCTGGCCGGCGCGTTAGTTGAACTCGTTAATCTTCCAGAAAGGGAATTTTTTTTAAGAAAATTTATCAATCGCCTTCGTCATCAGTACGATTATGTTTTTATTGATTTGCCGCCTTCACTAAGTCTTCTCACCTTAAACGGCCTAATTGCCAGCGATGAAGTTTTAATTCCTGTTCAGAGTGAATATTATAGTTTGGAGGGCTTAAGCCAGCTTTTAGAAATTATCAATTTAATCAATAAAAACCTTAATCAGGAGTTGAATGTTGCCGGCGCGGTTTTAACAATGTATGATAAAAGGGAGAAGCTTAGCCGCGAAGTCGCCAAAAATGTCAGGCAGTATTTTAATCACAAAGTTTTTGAAACGGAAATTCCCCGCTGTGTCGCCTTGGCTGAAGCGCCGAGTTTTGGAAAGCCGATTGCCTTGTATAATCCAAAATCAATCGGCGCTCTTGCTTATCAAAAGCTGGCTCAAGAATTAATAAATCAGGAAGAAAACAATAACTAATAATAACAATGCTCGGCCGAGGATTAGATTCATTAATACCCCCGCAAAACAATCAATCTCAAAAAAACGCTTCTGGCGCGCCGGATTTTAGTAAAAATCAAACCGACTCTAATTTGCAACCAGCCCGAATTTCCGAAATTAATATTCCGAAGAAAGAAGAGCAAAAATCTCCTTTAATAATTAAACAGGAAGAATCTTTTAAAAATTTTCCGGAACTTCCGGAGCCGGAAAATAATCCTTCACTAGTTAAAGAAAGCGAAGAAAAATTTAATGAAGAAAAAGAATTAGATCGCAAGTATCGTCATCGGCAATATCACGAAGCCGTTTTTCAAATTGAAACCGAAAAAATAAAACCCAATCCTTTCCAGCCTCGCAAGCACTTCGATGAAGAATCATTAAAAGAATTGGCTTCCAGTATCCGTGAATTCGGCATTATTCAGCCGCTGGTTGTCTCCAAAGTGGAGAAAGAAGTTGAAAGCGGAACTCAAGTAGAATATCAGCTTGTCGCCGGTGAACGCCGCTTGATGGCCGCTAAAATACTTGGCTTGGAAAGAGTGCCGGCAATTATCAGAAGAATTTCCAAAAAAGCCGAGCAAATGGAGCTCGCAATAGTTGAAAATCTCCAGCGAGAAAATCTCAATCCAATAGAAACCGCTCGAGCTTACGCCCGTCTTCAGGATGAGTTTGGCTTGACTCAGCGGGAAATTGCTTCTCGCCTTGGCAAAAGCCGTGAAGTTGTGGCCAATACCTTAAGACTCTTAAATCTCCCCACGGAAATTCAGGAAGCGGTTTCCAATAATAAAATCAACGAAAGCCAAGCAAGGCTTATTTTGGCAATTGCCGACCAAAAACAGCAAATCTCGATTTTCAACGAATTGGTAAATAGTAATTTAAGCGTCCGCGAACTCCGCAGCCGCATTAGAAAAGACAAATCATTGAAAACGCCGGACAGGCAGGCAACTTTAATTGATCCGGAAATGGAACAAATTCAAGAACAACTGGCGGAAATTCTCGGCACTCCGGTTAAAATCGAAAAATCGGAAAAAGGAGGGAAAATCATCATTCCTTTTTATTCCGAAGAAGAAGTCAGGGGAATTATTGAAAAACTGGAAAAAAATAATCAATAAGATTATTTCATAATTTTATATCCGACTTCTTTTATCTCTTTTATTGATTCCTTTAATTTTAAAACAACCTTAGCGGCTTTTTCCTTGTCGATTTCGCAGCGGATTTTTATTGTCCGGTAATTGCCGCTTGAAGAGGTGTTTGTTGATTGGATATTAATATGGCTTCGATAAAAAATAGATGAAATGTCTTTTAATAAGCCGATTCTGTCTAAGGCGACGATTTTAAATTCAAAAACCGGCGCTGATTTCAGCAAACCCGAATACTCTTTTTCTTTTATCGCGGCTCTTATTTTTTTCTTGGCAATATTTGTTTTTACCGAATGCAGCCACGATTCTGACGGTTTTTTGCTTTTTTGCGTCAGAATTTCCACTAAATCTCCGGATTGTAATTGATAATCAAGAGGCACGATTTTATTGTTGATTCGCGCGCCAACGCAATGGTCGCCGATGTCCGTATGAATCGCATAAGCAAAATCAATCGGCGTTGCATTAACCGGCAAATCTACCACTTTTCCTTTTGGCGTCATAACAAACATCCTGTCTTTTAAAAAATCAATTTTAAGAGATTGCAAAAATTCTTCCGAATCAGAAAATTCTTTTTGCCAATTTCGCAGTTGTTCCACCCAAGCCAACTCTTTTTGCTCGGCAAAAACAGGCTTTTTATGCAAATAATCTTTCCCTTTTTTCTTTTGTTGGTAAAGCCAATGGGCGGCAATGCCGTTTTCCGCCTCTTGATGCATTTCTGTTGTCCTTATTTGTAATTCTGTCGGCTTATTATCTAAGCAAAGCACGGTTGTATGCAGCGAGCGGTAGCCGTTCGGCTTTGGCATGGCAATATAATCCTTAATTCGGCCGGGCATCGGCGGCCAAAGTTGGTGGATTATTCCCAGAACCGAATAGCATTCTTCAACTGTTTTAACAATTATTCTTAAAGCCACCAAATCATAAATTTGTTCCAAATTCATATTTTGGTGCAAGAGTTTTTTATAAAGGCTGGAATATCGTTTGGCGCGGAAATCGATTTTTTCCGGTTCAATGCCGCTTTCTTTAAGATTTTTTTCAATAACTATTTTTACTTTTTCCAGATATTTTTCTCTTTCCTCGTATTTTTCTTTGACGTTTTCAATCAACCAGCGGTATTCATCCGGATAAAGATAGGGGAAAGCTAAATCTTCAAGCTCGCCGGATAAATTTTGCATTCCCAGCCGGTATGCCAAAGGCGCGTAAATTTCTGAAGTCTCTAAAGCGATTCGTTTTTGTTTTTGAATAGGTATTGCGGAAAGAGTTTTCATATTATGCAGTCGATCAGCTAATTTTATAAGAATTACTCTTAAATCTTGGCTTATCGCAAGGAGCATTTTGCGGATATTTTCCGCTTGCAATTGGACATGGTTGGCTGAATTACTCTTCCCATTTTCTACGCGGTATTTGAATTTTCCGAGTTTAGTCACTCCATCTACCAGAAAAGAAATTTCTTCGCCAAATTCTTTTTTTATTTCTTCAAGAGATGTCTTTGTGTCTTCGGCAACGTCATGAAGAAGTCCGGCGCAGACAGTCTTGGCGTCAAGTTGCCACTCGGCTAATTTTAAGGCCGTATTATAAGAGTGGTTGAAGTACGGCTCGCCCGACTTTCTTTTCTGTCCCTGGTGAGCCTTCTGGGCAACGACAAAAGCTTTTTCAATCAATCCGATGTCGGTTTTCGAAAATTCCCTTGTCTTTTGGGCTTCTGCCAATAAATTTTTAACATTGACAACCATAATAAATTATTATATGATAATTTTTAGGAATTTACAAATTAAAGGAGGTTTTATGAGAAAAGTAGATTTATCGTATTTGCCAGAAGGATTTTCGGCGGAAGAAGAGGAGGATTATCTTCATTTAAAATACAAAGGAGAAGAGGTTGCAGTATTCTATTCCAAGCGAATTACAAAGAAAATAATTAAAAAAGTTATAGAAATGTATCGTAAATATTCTTCATTGGACTCGATATAAAATCCTTATTTTTATATCTATAAAGGAGCGACTATGTCGCTCCTTTTTTTGTTGACAAAAAAATTAGTTTATAATATTTTATAAACAGAAGTTTAAAATAATGATTAAAAAGGAGAAAATATATGAGAGAATTATTCATCTCTCTGTTTGTATTTTGTTTAGGGGTTGGAGGATGGCTTCTAGTAGAACCATTTATTATCAGGAAAATTGAAAAAAGTAGGGGGAATAAAGCGATTTTTATTGAACCCAAAAGCTGGACTGATAATATAATTGATAATCGAAAAGGAGGGTAAGTGAAAAACGCTCAAGGAAACGGCGGTTTTGCAAAAAAAGAATATTATTTTTGTCAGATTGGTGGACATCAGGTTCCGGCCGCCAAAGCCAACTTGCCTTGTCTTCATTGCGGGAGTTTGCCGCCGCACCTTACAGGAGAAAGCGCGGTTATTTATGTGTGTAGCGACTGCGACTATCAAGCAAAATCTACCGACGCTCTGGAGATTTGTCCACATTGCTCAACTCTAAATTCATTTCAACGATTGCCTAACGGGGCAGTGGCTTAAAATCTCTTTTCTCTTGTCCTGCCGGGCCGGAGAAGAGAATCTTCCTTGCCACTGCTCCGACCAACTTAAAGGGCTGATATTTTAATCAGCCCTTTTTTATTTCGTTTTATGCGGATTATGATTAGGGCAGGCTTTGTTTGAACATCTTTCCGGAATGGTTTTTGTCCCTTCCATCATCAGCGATCCGCAAAGTTTGCAGATTTTACCAGTTGGTTTTGCTTTAATGGCAAACTTACATTCCGGATAATTGGAACAGGAATAAAACAAGCCAAATCTGCCGCGGCGCTCTACTATTTCACCTTTTTTACATTCCGGGCAATTAACGCCGGTTTTTGCTTTTGCTTCTTGTTCGGCGCTTTGTTTGATAAATTTGCATTTTGGATAATTGGCGCAAGAAATAAACTTGCCGAATCGGCCTTCGCGTTCTATTAATTTTCCTCCGCATTGCGGACAAAGTTCGCCTGTTTCTTTCGGTCCTTCCATTGTTGATCCGTCTATTTTTCTAGCACCAGTACATTCCGGAAATTTCGCGCAGCTTAAGAATTTCCCGGTTCGGGCGAGTTTGATAATCATCGGTCCGCCACAAACAGGACATTTGTATTTTTCATCAGCTTCTCCAAGATTTGTTATTTTTTCCGTTGTTTTTGATTTTACTTTTACTTCTTTGGAAAAAGGAGTATAGAAATCTTTCAGCATTTTTTCGTATTTTCTTTTTCCTTCCGCAATTTCATCGAGTTTATTTTCCATCTCTGCGGTGAAAGAATCGCTGATATATTGGCTAAAATTATTTTCCAAAAATGTGCTGACTACATCTCCTGTGTCTGTGGGAAGCAAAGTTTTTCCTTCTTTAATCACGTATCCGCGGTCCTGGATTGTCTTAATAATTGTCGCATAAGTGCTTGGTCTGCCAATTTCTCTTTTTTCTAATTCTTTAACCAGTCCGGCTTCGGTATATCTTGACGGCGGTTCAGTTTGTTTTCCCTGGCTTTCAATGTTCAATAATTTTAACTTTTCGCCTTCTGATAATTTTGGTATTTGAGTTTCTTCGCCGTGGGCTGCTTTATCTGCCGCAAGCCATCCGTCAAAAACAGTTATGCTTCCAATAATAGAAAAGTTTGGAATTATTGCTTGTTGTTCGGAGATAATATTCGCCGACACTTTTGTTTTTAATAATTTAGCATCGGCCATTTGTGAGGAAATCGTTCTTTCCCAGATAAGTTTATATAATTTTTTCTGTTCGTCTGTGTGGCCAGCTGATTTTAAATTGAAATTTGTCGGGCGGACTGCTTCATGCGCTTCTTGGGCGCTTTTACTTTTTGAGGTATATATCCGCGGAAAAAGATATTCTTTACCATATTGTTTTTCTATTGTTCCATAAATTTGAGGCAGAGCTTCTTTGCTGACATTTAAGCTGTCAGTTCTCATATAAGTGATAAGCCCTTGTTCATAAAGTTTTTGAGCAATAGACATTGTGCGGCTTGGCGAATATCCAAGGCGAGAGCTGGCGGTTTGTTGCAGTGTGGAAGTGGTAAACGGAGCGCGAGGAGAGCGTTTAGTTTCGCTTTGTTTTATCTCTATAATTTTCCAAGGATTGGCACGAGCGAGTTCTAATATATGATTAGTTTCTTTTTCGTCTTTTGGTTCTTCTTCGCAGGTTAAAATTATTTTGTCTTTATTTTCTGTTTCAAATTCCCCTGAAATAACCCAGTAATTTTCCGGAATAAAAGCTCGAATTTCCCGTTCGCGCTCCATTATTATGCGAAGCGCCGGAGACTGCACGCGTCCGGCAGAAAGACCATAGCGTACTTTTTTCCAGATTAATCCGCTTAAATCATAGCCGACTAAACGATCGAGGACGCGGCGAGCCTCCTGAGCTCTTCGCAAATTTTCGTCAATATTACGAGGATGTTTTATGGCTTCTTTAACGGCATTTTCCGTGATTTCATAAAAAACAATGCGTTTGGGTTTTTTCAATCCGCAAGCTTCTTTAATGTGCCAGGCAATGGCTTCTCCTTCGCGATCAGGGTCAGTGGCAAGAATAACTTCTTTTGCTTTCTTGGCTAAATCTTTAATTTCTGAGACAACCTTTTCTTTTCCTTTTGATATCTCATAGTGGGGGATAAATCCCCCAGCAATATCAATGGCTTTTTTATTGCTTTTAGGCAAGTCGCGGATATGGCCGACGCTCGCGCGGACGACATAATCGCCCTTGAGATATTTTGATATTGTTTTTGTTTTTGTCGGAGATTCAACTATTAAAAGATTCATTTTATTCTAATCAACCCTTTAACTTATTAACTCTTTAGCTATCAAGCTAAATAACTAATAAATTGTATAACCACGCTCCGTTTCTTTAATTATTCCTTCAATAATTAAAAAAGCAATTGCTTGGTTGATTGTTTGAGGTTCAAGTTTAGTTGTCTCAATTATTTTGTCAATATTTGCCGGCTCTCCGGTTTCTTTAATTATTTTTAAAATAAGCAGTTGATTTCTGTCGTTGATATTTTTCAAGTTTGGAATCTGTTTTGAATTTTTGAGTTTTAAATTGTAGTTTTCCAAACCAAGATCCTCGATAATATCATCAATGGAAGTAATTAATCTTGCGCCGTCTCTTATTAATTGATGAGAACCTTTGTAATTGGGATGGTTTACTTGCCCGGGCGCTACAAAAACTTCTCGTCCTTGTTCTGCGGCTAAGCGGGCGGTAACAATCGAGCCAGACCTTTCCGGCGCTTCAATTACTATTGTGGCGACGCTTAATCCGCTTACAATCCTATTCCTTTCCAAAAATTGGTGTTCCAACGCCGGTTTTCCGGGTTCATATTCGGAAATTATCGCGCCGTTTAATTCCAAGATTTTTTTGGATAAGTTTTCGTTTTGTTTTGGATAAATTATATCGAGCCCGTTTGCTAAAACCGCTATTGTTTTCCCTTTTGCCTCAATTGCTCCTTCATGAGCCGCAGTGTCTATGCCCATTGCCAAACCGCTTACGATTATTGCGCCAATTTCAGTTAAAGCTCTTGCTAATTTTTTTGCCAATGATTTTCCGTAATCGGTTGCCTTTCTCGTGCCGACAATTGCTATTTTAGGTCCGCCAACCGGCGGATCATCGGGCAATTTTCCTAAAATAAAAATTTTTTCCGGCGGATTCTGAATTTCTTTTAAAAGGCGGGGATATTCTTTGCTGTTTTTATTGACAATGTTGATTTTATTAAGATCTGACATTAAAATTAATTATAACAGCTTTCAATGAAGCGGCAATTGATAATTATAATAAGTATTGCGGCATCGGTAATTTTTATATTATCCGGCGCTTTGGTTTACCTAAAAATTAATATTTCCAAAAAAACTGACAAGATAACAGAATTGCGCAATGAGTTGGAAATCAATTCCCAGATGAGCGAATCATTTTCTTTGTTGTACGCCGATATTAATAACGTAAATCCTTATTTAGAGAAGATTGATAGCGCCCTGCCTTCAAAAGATAGATTGATAAAATTTTCAAACGATATGAAATTATTGGCCGCTTCCAGTTCAATTAATTATTTTTCTGAATTTTCCGGCGATGGAGTTGATAATTCTGGGTTAAAATGGATTGGATTAAAAATGTCTTTGGAAGGAGATTATGACAATATTATAAATTTCCTCCGATTACTGGAAAACAGCCAATATTCCGTTAAGCTGAATGTTCTTGACTTTGTCGGAAAAGATAATAAATTTAAGCTGATAATGGATGGTAAGGTTTTTTATTTTTAATCTATGCTTAAGAAACTCAAAATAAATAAAGATTTGATATTTCCTGTTTTTGGGTTTTTGATTATTTTTGTTATCATTGGATTTGTAGTTTTTTCCGTGAATTTTTTAGTAGATAAAATAAATATAGCATTGGATATCGAAGGCACAAATGGCCAGATTTTATCAAGGATAAATTTTGAAGAATTAAAGAAAATCAAAATAATGGAATAATTTTTTTTGGTGTGTAGTTCAGCTTCGACGCTCCTTCGGAGATCGGAGTTCCGACAACGAAATTCGTCGGAATGGTAGAACGCTGCTGTGCCCCGTTATAATTATCGCAAGATAATTATGTTCGGGGTCTTGACCCCGTACCAAAATATGCGCGTGTAGTTCAGTGGTAGAACGCTGTCCTGATAAGACAGAGGTCGAAGGTTCGATTCCTTCCACGCGCACCGATTTTTTTATGCGTCTTTAGCTCAGTGGTAGAGCGTTTGCATGACACGCAAAAGGTCGCAGGTTCGATCCCTGCAAGACGCACCAAAATGCAAAAAGGATTTCTATCCATCATCGCGCTTTTAATAGTTTTGGCAATCATTTCATTTCTAATCGTCTCGCAATTCTCTCAATTTAATTTTTTAGATGCCAATCCCCAAAATTCAAATGAACAGCCGGTTAATATATTAATTCCTCAATTGGAGATAAATGATGCTCTCCAAAAAATAGAAAATCAATCAGCTGATTATAATCAGCGGCAAGAAGATATTTTTAAAGAAGTAAATAATATCCCTTATCATTGACAATTTTACTGGATATTATTAACATATTAATTCAATATATTAGTATTATAATTTATGATTAATGAAGAAATTCTTAAACAAATAAAGCCCGGCGCGACTATTCGCGTCTCGGAAAAAATAAAAGAAGGAGACAAGGAAAGAATAGGCACTTTCAAGGGAGTAGTAATTGCCAGAAAACACGGTAAGGAAACCGGCGCCACTTTCACCGTTAGGTCAGAAATGGCTAGCATCGGCGTTGAAAAAATTTATCCCATTAATATGCCGGCAATAACTAAGGTGGAAATTTTAAATTCTCCCAAGAAAATTCATCGTTCAAAGCTTTATTTCTTAAGAAAAGTTTCCAAGAAAACTTCTAGGCAAAAAATCGGAGTAGCTGTATAAACTAAGTTTAAAAACCCGCCTAAGCGGGTTTTTAAATTACTTGAAAATTAGCTTTTTATAATGCAGTATTAAATTATTGCGCGGGTGGCGAAACTGGCAGACGCACTACCTTGAGGTGGTAGCGCCCGCAAGGGCTTGGAGGTTCAAATCCTCTCCCGCGCACCAGAACTAACTTTTTCGGACTGGACTAACTGGCGCGCGGAGCAGTCATTTCCAAACAAGTTACTACTGGTGCTGTAATCATACACTTTGCGCGAACCTTTTTCGAGCGGAAACTGAACGAATGAATCAGCCCCGCCACCGCCTCGCAGAGCCTCGGCGGA
>Ga0076074_103_pt1 | contig 43035 bp, 48 predicted proteins | sample RifGroC1_FD_68184 | JGI IMG/M metagenome (GOLD analysis project Ga0076074, IMG submission 68184) | Parcubacteria (Wolfebacteria) bacterium GW2011_GWC1_37_10 | reverse complement strand
CGGCCTCAAGGTGTGTTTTGCCCGAGTGGTGGAATTGGCATACACGAGAGACACCTATTGATTGTGCGTTTGCCCTTTGATAGAATAAGATAATGAAGAAAAGATCATGGACGGTAGGGGAATTAAAATTAGCCGTTGAGCAATCAACGAGTTTTCGCCAGGTATTAAAAAAAATTGGTCTAAGAGAAGCTGGAGGAAATTATTTTCAACTTCAAAAATACGTTAAAGAATTAGGGATGGATGCCTCTCATTTCAAGGGGAGGGGATGGAATAAAGGATTAAAAGGTATCGGTAAACCAAGATTATCATTTGAAGAGATTTTGATAAAAAACAGTAATTTCCAGAGCTATAAACTTAAAAATAGATTATTTGTAGCCGGATTAAAGTTTGCAAAATGCGAAAAATGCGGCTGGGCCGGAAAATCAGCTGATGGCCGCATTCCCCTTGAGCTGGATCATATTAACGGAGATGTTCATGACAATCGTTTAGAGAATTTGCAGATTCTTTGTCCCAATTGCCATAGTTTGCAGTCAACACACAGAGGACGCAATATAAAAAAACGGATTCTTAATTTTTAGCCGCGGTGGCGGAATGGTTTACGCACAACACTTAAAATGTTGCGGCCGCAAGGCCATGTGGGTTCGAGTCCCACCCGCGGCACTACGTAGGAAATTGCAAGCTTGAAGGGTTCGCCTCGCGGAGTTTATCCCGACGAAGGAAGGACTCGGCGACTAATTTGTATTGGATTTTGGGGGCAAAAATGAATTGGCGATTCTGCAAAATATGGTTCGAGCCGATGTTTTTCAGAAATGTTGGCAATTCAGAAAGATTATCTGTCTGAATGAGATTCGTGGCTTGGTTTAAGGATTTTACGAACTCACGAGCTGGTTCGAGCCAAGACAACCCTTTTGTCTCAAAGTCGGTGATTTTTTCGTTTAGTGTGACTTTTTGGGAAACGAGTTGCTCCTTTTTGGCGGCATATTCTCCTGTGGACAAAGTGTCGGCAAGGTAGATGTCTAACAGCTTTTGAAGTTTTGTCTCAATCTGTGCTAACTGCTCTTTCAAAACGCCTATCTCGACTTGCGCGTCCTCTCTCGCTTTATCCTGTTCGCTGTCCAACGCCGCCAAAACTTTCTCGGTGTCTTGGCTCGACAAACAAACTTTTTGAAGAAAACTTTTAATTTGTTCGGTTAGTACTTCTTCTCGGAGATAATGCTTTTCTTGGCAAGGGCCTTTCTTGCGAGTACAGCGATAATAGTTATGACCCTTTTGTCTTTCGGCAGTAATTGAACAACCGCACGAAGCGCATTTGAGAAGGCCAAGAAAAGCAAAATTATTTTTGTGAGATTTCTGTACTTTCCCCCGTTTACTCATCACCTCTTGGCATGTATCAAAAAGTTTCTTTGAAATTAACGGCTCGTGTTGTCCATCAAAAATTTCCCTTTTCCACTTCATTAATCCAAGGTAGAAAATATTTTGTAGATTTTTTTGAATGTTTGCAATAACCAGTGGTTTACCAAGATTACCGACCAAACCATTTTCTTTGCACCAATTTGCGAGAGAATGAAGGGTATAGTTTCCGGTGGCGTAAAGCTCAAACATCTTTTGAACCTTTGGAGCCTTAGTGGGATCTATGTCTATCCCACGTGTTTTTGGATTATTGGTATAGCCAACCGGAGCCCAGCCGGGCCAAGTGCCATTGCGTATTTTTTGGCGTAGTCCTCGCTTCACATTCTCTCGCAAATTATCTACAAAATATTTTGATTGGCCGAAAGCGATGTTCAGCATGAATAATCCTTGTGGCGTTGGCTCAAACCAAAAAGTGGGAAATTTGAGGGATTTAATCAAGCCGCGATCTACAAAATGGATAATCTTTCCGCCGTCAACACTATTTCTAGCCAATCTATCAGGGTGCCATGAAATTATTCCCTCTGCTTTTCCTGATTCGAGAATTGCCAACATTTCTGCGAATTTCATTCGCCCAGGTTCTTTGGCAGTTTTTGCCTCGCACAGCGAGGCGACAATTTCAAGTTTTTCTTTGGCGGCAAATTCTTTTAGCTCAACAAGTTGAGCTTCAATACTTAATATCTGCCTGTCGTCCTCCTCGGTAGATTTTCTTGCATAAATTATGTATCGCATAGTGTTTGAATTAAGATTTTGAAAAATTTTTCTTTTCTGCTTTTAACGGAATCGGGAATTTCTTTTTGTCTCGAAAACTCCGTACGATTTGGTCGCCGAGCGCGGGCAAAGCCCGCGCGAGGCATTGACTTTTCCTACGTGGTGCTCGGGGTGGGATTCGAACCCACAACCCAATTAAGGGCAAGGATTTTAAGTCCTCTGCGTAAACCGTTCCGCCACCCGAGCTTGGGGGACCTGGGCGGAATCGCCCAGCGTCTCTTGGTGAGGCCAGAGAGGGATTCGAACCCTCGCATAGCGGTTTTGCAGACCGCCGCGTTACCTCTTCGCCATCTGGCCATAAAATTTAGAGATAATCTTAAAAAATTATAAATATTTTTTATTGCCAGAGCAAGTGGTCTCCGGCGGAAATGGAGATGTCAGATTCGAATATCAATCCGCATTCTTCGCTTGCTTTTACTTCATTAGCAGTCTGCTTTTGCTGGCGAAGGCTGGTAATTTTTCCCATTCCGATTTCTTCATTGTTTCTGATAATTTTTATACGGATATTGTTTTTAAGCGAGCCGCTTAAAACTTTTCCGCCAATGAGCTGTTCTTTTCCTTTTTGACTGAAAAATTTAAGGATTTCAATTTCTCCAAGAGGCAATGGTTTTTCCCTTAATTTGATTTCATTTTGGACAGCATCAATAAGCTCATAAATAATTTCCGAAGAGATAATTTTAATATTTTGGGCCTTTGCCAAATTTTCGGCGATTTTGTTGGTTTTTACTCTAAAACCAATGATAATGGCATTGCTGGATGAGGCGTTTTTAATGTCGCCGTCAGTAATTTCACCGATTGATTCACTGATAATATTTATTTTTACTTTTTCCTGATTAAGATTTTTAATTATTTCCGAAAGGGGCTCTAGGGAACCGCTGACATCGGCTTTAAGGATAAGATTAAGAGTTGTTTGGTCTTTTTTTAACTCTTCATTTTTTTCCCGTGGTTTAATTTTAAGTGGTTTTTTATAAATTGTTTCGGCATTTTCACCAGCTAAAAATTCTTCTCCGGTTTGAGGCAGAGTTTCAAATCCTAAAATTAAAGCAGGCGAGGAAGGGGAGAGAGTTTCGGCTTTTTCCCCCAAGAAATCCTCTAAAATTTTTATCTTTCCAAAGGCGGTTGCTGTGGCTATTTTATTGTTGGTTTTTAGCGTGCCATTTTTTACAATTGCTGTGGCAATGACGCCTCGACGGCTGTCAGCTTCGGTTTCAATAATAAAACCAGAAGTATCAGCGTTGGGGTCATAAGTTAAATTTTCCATTTCAGCGGCGAGGAGAATTAAATCCAGAAGTTCATTAATGCCTTGGCCGGTTTTGGCGGAAATTCCCTGCCAGCTGATATTGCCGCCATAGCTTTCAAGAAAAACATTATTAGCCATTAAATCATTTTTTGTTTTTTCAACATCCGCGTTATTTTTATCGATTTTATTAATAGCGATAACAAAAGGCGTTTTTGTTGAATTTAAAATTTCAATCGATTCTTTGGTTTGAGGCTTAACTCCATCATCGGCGGCTACGACTAAAATTGCCAAATCAGCAATTGTGGCGCCGCGGCTGCGCATTCATGGCCCGGCGTATCAATAAAAGTTATCCGCTTATTATTATGGATTATTTCATAAGCGCCGATTGATTGGGTTATTCCGCCGGCTTCTTTGGCAACAATGTTGGTTTTGCGAATAAAATCAAGCAAGCTGGATTTGCCGTGGTCAACATGGCCCATTACAACAACAATGGGCGGGCGGAGTATTAAATTTTTCAAATGATTTTCTTGCATGAAAGTTAAATCTATCAGAAAAGTCTTTAAAAATCAATAAATTATTTATATTGTCAATCAGGAAAATATGGTTTAAGATAATATGGTTGTGGAGGCGTGGCTGAGCGGCCGAAAGCAGCTTCCTGCTAAGAAGTTAGGGGAGCAATCCCCTCGAAGGTTCGAATCCTTCCGCCTCCGCCTTCGCCTCGCTGAAGCTCGGCTTCGGCGGACACAGTCCGCAAAGAAGATGAGCGAAAGCGGGTAAATAATTAATTTCATGTATTACGTTTATACATTGAGATGTTCAGATAACCATTTATATACTGGTTGCACGGAAAACATAGAAGAAAGATTAAATCGCCATAATTTAGGTCATGTCCCAGCCACGGTCGGAAGATTGCCAGCTGAATTGATTACATATACAATTTTTAAAAATAAGTACACCGCATTTGAATTTGAAAAATATTTAAAATCCGGTTCTGGCAGAGCATTTATAAAAAAGCATTTAATTTAAAAATTGATAGTATTATTAATATATTTAATAAATTTTCTGACGCGAAGCGCGGCTCGGGTGTGGCGGGGCAAAATGTGCGGCTCCGCCGCGCACGCTCCAAACTGCCAAAGAACCTGAAAACAAATCGGCTCGAACCATACTTTGAAAGGGCAAAAGAAATTTTTGCATAAGGATTTTTTCCAAGAAGCGGCTAAACGGCCGCTTCTTGACGTATTAGGTTGATTATGCTATAATCTCCTTCGAATCTAAGCATGGTGCTTAGATAAATTGAACCTTAAAAAACGGAGGTAGAAAATGAACATGACACGTGGCTGGCTTTCAATCGCCCTTGCGTGCGCCTTTGGCGCTCTCATCGGCACACTAACTGCGCTCGAAATCTCGACGCGGTTCGAGTACGGCTCGTACCTATGGAGTATCGGCGCTCTCATCGGCGGCATCGCGGCATACGTTGCGATCGACTTCCGACACTTTTGTGCCGGCGTCGCTCACTCCTATCGTCGCACCGTCGCCTGGCGGCCCTACGGCCTCTGGTGGAAGGCGTTGGCAGCAATGTCCGGTGGAACCGCAATGATCTACTGCTCAATCGTCGGTGTCTGCGGCGCTGCATTCGCGTACGTCAGCGATACTCCAATGTCAGTTGCTATCGGCACTCTCTACGCGATGCTGGCCGCTTCTGTGTTTGGCGCTCTTCTCGGCTGGCCGATGACGATCTTGAATTCGAGCGGTGCAAATGACGCAGCAGATCGCGAACAGCGGCTTCGTAACATCATCGAGCTGGGGTGGAGTTTCATTCTGTACGGCAATCCGATCAGTGTGGCACTGGCGGCCTTTCGTGGACTGAAATGGCTCACGGTGCGTACTCCGCCAGCAATCGCACATGCAGTGCCGGTCACAATCAACGCCATGCGCCGCGCAGGGCACACGATCGCGCAGTTCGTTGCTGGAGTCTTCGTTTACGTTCACTCGCAGCGCCGGACGATCTGTTTCATCGACGCAACGATCGGTGCCACGATCGGTTACTTCTTCGGCAGCGCCATCATCGGCGCGATCGCAGGAGCACTGCTCGGCATCATCAACTACGAGATTGTTTCCTCGAATTTGTATTCCGCCAAAGAAAAACTTAAAATTGTCAGTGTGCGCGGCGGAGCCGCACATTTTGCCCCGCCACACCCGAGCCGCGCTTCGCGCGGCGAGGAAATTCGGTTCGAGCTATTTTTAAAATACACCGCATTTTATGCCATCAGAAAATTTAGAAAAAAAACAAAAATTGCCGGAAACTTCCATTATTTGGCAGGCGCCAGAGAGCGAATATAATCCGAAAGATATTTCCTGGCATTGGTTGAGTATAATAATCGGAATAATTTTAATCGGGATATCCATTTGGCAGGAGAATTTTTTATTCGCTATTTTTATCGCAATCGCGGTTTTTGTGGTAAATATTATGGCAAAAAGATTTCCTGTAATTTGGGAGTTTAAGATTAGCGAAAAGGGTATTTCAATAGGATTACCCGACGGCAGCAATGAGAAATTTTATTCTCTAAAAGATTTGAAAAGTTTTGATATTCATGAAAGCGCCAATGAAAGCGATGAATACAAAGAATTGATTTTTAAAACTAATTCAAGATTTTATCCTTTTATCAAACTAAATTTTTATTTAAAGGACGAAGAAAAAATTGAAAGTTTCCTTTTAAATTTTTTGCCAAAGGAGGAACATCCGGGTTCATTAGTTGATTCATTGATAAAATTGATTGGGTTTTGATTATTTGATATAGTTTTGTAGCTTGCGCCCGTAGCTCAATGGATAGAGTGTGGGTTTGCGGAACCTAAGATCGAGGTTCGATTCCTCGCGGGCGCACCAAAACATTGACAATTTCCTATTTTTATCTTAAATAAAAATTAGTTATCGGATTTAACAACAAAAAAAGGAGATAAAAAATGAAGGATTTTTTGTATTGGTTGAGTTTAACAATGCTTTTTACGGACGCATTTTTTATTCTGCTGGTTTGCTCAAAAAGGTTTTTAAGGAACAGGAATTTCAGGTTAACATTAAGTGTTTTGACTTCTTTGACGGTAGTCCTTCTAAACACCGAATATGCGTTTGGTTTTATTAAATTTCCAGACATCTACATCTCGTTTTATTTGTTAATTGCAAGCGGGGTGAGTTTCATCAGTTGTGTTTTAAATGTCGATTTTATTTAGCAGAACATGCTTAATAAATATAACAGCCCATTTTTTGCCAAGCAGATGGGCTGTTTTTTTATGTTATAATTCCACTAATGATTGAACTTTCCAATCAACTTGAGGAGGTAAAAGGCATTGGGCCGAGATTTATTGAGCGATTGAAAAAATTAAATATTAAAATTGTTAAAGATTTGCTTTGGCATTTTCCTACGCGCTATGAAGATTTCTCGAAAATCATTAAAATTTCCGATTTAAAAATAAACCAGCGGGCAACTGTTTCCGGCATAATTAAGCAGGTTAAGCTGAAGCGGACATGGAAACGGAGAATGTTTATTTTAGAAGCATTAGTTGCCGATGACACCGGTTCGATTAAAGCAATCTGGTTTAATGGCCGTTATCTTTTGCCGATTATAAAAAAAGGGAAATTTATTAATTTAGCTGGAAAAATAACTGAGAATTCTAAGGAAGGATTAATAATGTCTCATCCGGTTTATGAAATTGTTAATCAACAATTTATTTCAGAAGATGCCGAGCTTACTGGCGGCCAGCAATTTGATACTAAACATACCGGCCGAATAGTGCCGATTTATCCGGAAACCAAAGGATTAACCTCAAAAGGCTTTAGATATTTAATAAAGCCTATTTTGGAAAACTTGGAAATCGCTGAGGAATTTTTGCCTGAAAATATTTTAAAAGAGAATAATTTTCCGGAAATTAACGAGGCATTAAACAGTATTCATTTTCCGAAAGAATCAGGAGAAGCAAAATCGGCAAAAAAAAGATTCGCTTTTGAGGATTTGTTTTTGCTTAATTTGATAAATTTACAGACAAAACTTAAGATTGGACAGCAAAAAGCAATTGCTTTTAAAGAAGACATTGATTTTATCAGGAAGCTTTTGGAAAAACTGCCTTTTGAACTCACTTTATCCCAGAAAAAATCCCTGTGGGAAATTTTGCAGGACATGGCAAAATTTCATCCAATGAATAGATTACTTCAAGGGGATGTTGGATCAGGTAAAACAATTGTGGCGGCAATCGCGGCTTTGGTGTCTGCCAAGGCCGGGAAACAGACGGCTTTTATGGCGCCGACGGAAATTTTAGCAAGACAGCATTATTTCACTTTCCAGAAATTTTTTTCCGATTTTTCCGGCGGCGTTGGATTGATTACTTCAAAAGAAACGAAGATTTTTTACGGAGATGGACTGGAAAGCGAAATCAAAAAAACGGAATTGCTTAAAAAAATCAACTCCGGGGAAATTAAAATAGTTTTCGGCACTCATTCATTAATCCAAAAAAATATTAAATTTGGCGAATTATCTTTGGTAATTATCGATGAGCAGCATCGGTTCGGAGTCCGGCAAAGAGCGGAATTATTGAAAAATGAAAAATCCGATTTTTCGCCGCATTTTTTAAGCATGTCGGCAACTCCGATTCCGCGGACTTTGACTTTGACGATTTTCGGGGATTTGGATTTATCGATTATCGACGAATTGCCGAAAAACAGGAAGCCGATAATCACCAAGGTTGTCGCGCCGTCAAACCGCGATAAAGCATACGCTTTTATTCGCGGGCAAGTAAAAAAAGGAAGACAGACGTTCGTGGTTTGTCCAAGGATTGAACGAACAACCGATAATGAGCAAGAGGCCGCGGCGGCCAGTTATAAATCTTTTATTAATTTGGACGTGAAAGCGGTTAAAGAAGAATATGAAAAACTCGAGAAAAAGATTTTTCCCGATTTAAAGGTGAAAATGCTTCACGGAAAAATGAAACAAAAGGAGAAAAATCAGATAATGAATGATTTTAAGGATAAAAAAATTGACATTTTAGTTTCGACTTCAGTGATTGAAGTGGGTGTTGATGTTCCGAATGCGGCGATTATGATGATTGAAGGAGCAGACAGATTTGGCTTAGCTCAGCTTTATCAATTTCGCGGAAGAGTCGGCAGGGGAGAGCATCAATCTTTTTGTTTTCTTTTCACGGATTCGTTATCTAAAGAGACATATCGGCGGCTTTATTCAATTGTTGAGGCAAAAAACGGATTTGAATTGGCGGAAAAGGATTTGGAGATTCGCGGACCGGGGGAATTTTTAGGGCAATCGCAAACCGGTTATCCGGATTTAAGCATGAAAGCGATTCAAAATCCCGATTTGGTAAAATCAAGCCGAGAAGCGGCTCAAAAATTATTGGGAGATGATATGAAATTAAAAGAACATCCATTGCTTAAAAGAAAATTGGAAGAATTTGAAAAGGAAATTCATTTGGAATAAGAGTGTAAAATTTTCCAGCATTATTTACATTTTTAACAACATATCGCGCAGAAAATCTTTTCTTACTCGCAGGCGCTTCGGAACGTAAAAATTCTATCCGTTCATTACAATGCTTAAATTTCTTATAAATAAGGCGTTACGCTTTTGCGATTACCGCCGCAATGATTCTTCTTGCGCCGTTTTCTTTTAGGATTTTAACCATTTCGTTCATTGTAGCGCCGGACGTATATACATCGTCAACAAGAAGAATATTTTTGTTTTTTATCAATTCGGGATATGGAATTTCAAAGCAATTTTTTACGTTTTCCACCCTTTTTTCAATATTTTTAAGATTGACTTGGGGTTTGTTGTTTTTTGTTCGTTTGACGGCTTCAATCAATTGAAAATTTAATTTTTTAGAAAGAATTTCCGCAATAAGTTTTGACTGGTTGTAGCCACGCTGTTTTTCGCGAGAATGATGGAGTGGGACGGGGATTACAATCGGTTTAGAATTTAGAATATGGAATTTAAGATTTGGGGAGTTTAGATATTTAATCAATAGCTCGACCAAAAACGGAGCCAGATTTTGGAAATTTTTATATTTAAAATAATGGATTAAGTTTTGCAGAATCGGGTCCGAATAATTTCCGGCTGCCGCTAAAAAGTAAAAATATTTTTTGCCGTGGCGGCAGGACTTATTTTCCGGAAGGCGTTTACGGCAGATTGGGCAAACAAGCGCCGTGTTTAATCTAATTGAATCAAGGCAAAACTGGCAAAGAATTTCGTTTTGAGGAAGGTATTTTTTACAATTGAGACAAAGAGAAGGAAATAAAATTTCTAAAATTAAATTTTTTACTTTGATTAATGACAGATACATTATATAATTATATAAAATTAGCAGTCAGCCGTTAAATAATTAAAGATTCAATAAACGACCATGTTCAATATTCTAAAATCTTTTTTGGGGACGAATTCCATATTGGGCGTTGACATCGGAACCGCTTCAATTAAAGCGGCGGAAATTGTTCAATCTTCGCCAAAACCAAGATTAAAAAATTACGGGATTTTAAAAACTTACAGCCATTTAAGCAGACCAAACAGCGCCATTCAGGCAAATTCTTTGAAGATTGTGGAAGATGAAACGGCAAAATTGCTTGCTGAATTAGTAAAAAAATCTAATTTTAAGACAAAAGAAGCGGTTGCCTCGATTCCTTCATTTTCTTCTTTTACAACTTTAATAGAAATGCCGATTATGTCCGAAGTTGATATGATAAAAACAATGCCGTTTCAGATAAAACAGCATATCCCTTTGCCAATCGAGGAGGTGGCGATTGATTGGATAAAAATCGGCGAGCGGGAGGATGAGACGGGAAAAAAGCAGCAAATTCTATTTATTTCCATTCCCAAGGAAATTATCATCAAATATCAAAATATTTTTAAATTGGCGGGGTTAAAATTAAAAGCTTTGGAGATTGAAGGGCTGGCGTTGATCAGGTCATTGGTTGCCAATGATCCAACGCCTACTTTAATAGTTGATATCGGCGCGCGTTCCACAAATATCATCATTTCCGATAGCGGATTTTTAAAATTAAATAATTTTACAGATTTTGCCGGCGCTTCTTTGACGCAAGCGATTGCCAATGGGCTGGGAATAAGCACGCGGCGGGCAGAAGAATTAAAAAAACAGAAAGGATTGAAAACCGGCGGCGCGGATTTTGAGTTATCCACATTGCCTCAACCATATCTCGATGTTATAATTAAAGAATTGATAGGCGCGAAAAATCGCTATGAAAATAATTACAAGAGAAAGATTGAACGAGTGATAATTTCCGGCGGCGGCGCAAATTTAATAGGCATTACTGAATATTTTGAAAATCAAATTGGCATTCCGACGGTGATTGGAAATTCATTCTTACAAGTAAATTACCCTTCAAGTATTCAGCTGGTTTCCCGGGAATTGGGACCGGAGCTTGCGGTAGCGATAGGATTAGGAGTAAAAAATCTGTCTTAATTTTTAAAATAGCTTAGTTTCGGACAATTTGTATGTACACCCAATCTCTTCTTGAAGAACAACTTAAAAAAGGAGAAAATTTGGCGGTTGGCTGGCCATGGCGGCTTTTGGTTTTAATGACTATTATTTTCATTTTGGCAGTAGTCGTTTATTTTGGAATGATGTTTGGATTTAAACCATATTTAAATTCCCAAATAAAGAACTTGGAGCAGAAGATTTCAAATTTAAGCCAATCAGTTGATGAAGACCAGCAGGAAAAAATAATCGGGCTTTATTCCCAATTTACAAACATCAAAAACTTGTTTGAGAAAAGAAAAAGTATTGGTGATTTTTTTAATTTTATTGAAAACAACACTTATTCCAATGTTAATTATAAAAGTTTGTCTTTGAATCTTTCCGAACGCGAGGTAAAAATAGAAGGCACGGCGCCTAATTATGAAACTTTGGTAAAACAGCTTACGCTGATGGAAAAAACAGACGCAGTGGAAAAAGTTTTTCTGGAAAATTCCAGCTTAAGCGACTTGGGAAAAGGTTTAAGAGAGATAAAATTCAGCCTTAGAATAATTTTTAAAAACAATTTCTTCTAAATTATGAAAGGATCATCAAAAAGGGCATTGGTAATTCTAATATCGGTTTCTTTATTAATTGTTTCAGTGACGATTTATTCGTATTTTATAAAACCGCTTTACGGGGAAATTTATAATTTAAAAACGAAAGAAATCGGCTTGTCGGAAACATATGCCACTTATGAATCTCTTAATAATCAGTTTCAAAACATTTTAGAGCAATATCAAAATTCCGGAGAATTGCAGAATCAACTCTCGATTATTTTACCTTCAGAACTTAACGCGCCTTATGCGTTAGGCCAGGTGATAGGGATCGCGAAGCTTAATAATTTGGAAATTCAGACTTTGACGATTAAACCTTTGACGATAATTTCGGCCAAAAACAATTCAAGCGACGATTTGGTGAAAGATATCGGCACATTGAGAATAAGCGCAAGATTTTCCGGAACTTATGAAAATTTTAAGTCTTTTTTGAAAGGCATTGAGACAAATATAATGATTTCCAATGCGGCTGATTTTAAAATTGAGGGCCAATCAGCTACGCCGTTATTGCTATTTACCGGGTCGATTGATACATATTACCAAACTAATCAATAAACATTATGGCTATTGTAATAGAGGAAGAGAAAAGAATAATAAATTGGTTTGCCGTTTTAGTAGTGATGGCAATTTTCGCAATCATCGGCGTGGCGGCTTATTATTTGTTTTTTATCAATCCGAGTTCTATTAATGTCGTTGTGCCGTCAAATTTGGGAAAAATGAAAGAAACCATAAAAATTAAATTTAATCCAGGGGAAGTGCTTGATAGTCCGGCCCTAAAAGATTTGAAAATTTATGTGACGCCTATCGAGCCAGAACCGGCTTCAAATAAAAATCCTTTTAGCAGATTCTTGCCATAAGAAGAATATGGAAAATAAAAATTTAATCCAAGAATTAGTCAAGCAAAATTTACTTTCGGATGAAACCGCAAAAAAAATATCAAACGAAGCCGCTTTAGCAAGAAAAACCGTGGAAGATTTAATTTACGAAAGGCGGCTTATTGATGAAGAAAAGCTTGCCAATGTTAAAAGCTTAATTTTAGGAGTTCCTTTTAAAAAAATTAATTTTGATGAAATCGGAGACGATGTTTTAAATCTTATTCCGAAAGAAACGGTTAAAAATTATAAAGCAGTACCGATTAACCAAACCGGAGATATGCTGGTCGTAGGAATGGTCAACCCCGATGACTCAAAAGCTCAAGAGGCGCTGAAATTCGTTGCTAAGCAATTGAGAGTCAATTTAGGAGTTTATTTAATTGTTCCTTCTGTTTGGGAAGCGGCTTTGAGAAGATTTTCGCCTTATCGCAGCGGAATTGAAGAAGCTGTAAAATCGCTCAATCTTGATTCAACTAAAATTTCAACTCAGCGAATAGTGCAACTTGAAGAAGTTTCCACGGTTTCCGCTTCAGAAGAAGCTCCGATAATAAAAATTGTCGCGGAAACTTTAAAAGAAGCGGTTTGGCAAAAAGCTTCGGATATTCATATTGAGCCGCAACGCAATCGGGCCAGAATCAGATTTAGAATTGACGGAGAACTTCAGGAAACTTCTTCAATTCCACTAGAGCTTCATCAACCGATAATTTCCCGCCTTAAAGTGCTTTCCAATTTAAAAATTGATGAAACCCGGATTCCCCAAGATGGCCGGTTTAGAACCGTGCTCTTGGGAAGAGATATTGATTTTAGAGTGGCGACTTTTCCAACTCCAGTCGGAGAAAAAATGGCAATCAGAGTTCTTGACCCAAATGTCGGTTTAAGAGGATTGGAAGAACTGGGGTTAGTGGGAAAAAATTTAGAGATTTTAAGAAAATCAGCGAAAGAGCCTTATGGAATGATTTTGATAACCGGACCGACTGGTTCCGGAAAAACAACGACTCTATACGCAATAATGCAGAATTTTAACAAAGAAGACGTTAATATTGTCAGCCTGGAAGACCCGGTGGAATATTTTATTGACGGTTTAAATCAGTCGCAGGTGCGTCCGGAAATCGGATATGATTTCGCTTCCGGACTGCGGCAAATATTAAGACAAGATCCGGACGTGATTATGGTAGGAGAGATTCGAGACAGTGAAACAGCGGCTTTGGCAATTCACGCGGCTTTAACGGGGCACATCGTGCTTTCAACTTTGCATACCAATAACGCCGCAGGAGTTATTCCAAGATTGGTTGATATGAAAGTTGAATCTTTCTTACTGCCTTCATCTTTGAATTTGATGATTGCTCAACGTTTGGTCTTAAAACTCTGTCAAAAATGCAAAATTGCGGAAAACGCATCTTTGGAAATCAATGAAATAATAAAAAAGAATTTGGCTGTTTTGCCGAAAGATGTAATCGGAAAAAATACCGGAGATTCTTATAAAATATATCACGCAAAAGGATGTCCGGCTTGTAAAAATAAAGGAGTTATTGGACGGATAGCGTTATTTGAAGTTTTGGAAGTAACCAATGAATTAAAGGAAATTATGAGCCGTGAGCCGAATGAATTGAAAATTTTAGAAGAAGCTAAAAGGCAGGGAATGATGAATTTGCGGCAAGACGGAATTTTAAAGGCGCTTGACGGAATCGTATCAATCGAAGAAGTATTGAGGGAAACAACAGAAATGTGATAAAATGTAAGAGCTTATTAGCTTGATAGCTTAATAGTTTGACAGCTTGATAGCCGGATAGCTTGATAGCTGAATAAGCCGGACAGCTTGATAGCTAAACGGCGAAGCCGCTAGCAAGCTAAAGAGCTAATAGACTAAATTAATGATGGATTACAAACAAAAACTTGAAGAATTATTATTAACAACTGCGCAGCAAAATGCCTCTGATTTGCATCTGGCAGTCGGGAGGAGGCCGTCTATAAGAATTGACGGTTCTTTAATTCCGCTGCAAAAAGAACCTATATTAACTCCAGAGAGCGCCGAAGAATTAGTTTTCGCGCTTTTGACCAAAGAACAGAAGGAAAAATTTTTAAGAGAAAAAGAAATTGATTTTGCTTATGCTTTTGAAGATAAGGCGAGATTCAGAGTCAATGTTTTTTATACAAAGGGACATATGGCGGCTGCGTTGAGGCTTATTCCTTCGCAAATCAAAAGCATTGAAGAATTGTCTTTGCCTCCAATATTACATGATTTTACCAAGCTTTCTCAAGGGTTTTTTTTGGTAGTGGGACCGGCTGGGCACGGAAAATCAACAACATTAGCGGCTTTGCTTGATGAAATAAACCATAGCCGGATGGAGCATATTATTACAATTGAAGATCCAATTGAATATGTTTTTTCCCAGGATAAAAGCATTGTTTCGCAAAGAGAAGTAGAAAAAGACACAATTGATTTTAACAGAGCGTTAAGATCAGTTTTGCGGCAGGATCCAGATGTTATTATGATTGGTGAAATGAGAGATGCGGATTCAATTGCCACGGCGCTTACGGCGGCAGAGACAGGACATTTGGTTTTTTCAACTCTTCACACAAATTCCGCTTCTCAAACAATTGATAGAATAATTGACAGCTTTCCGGCAGTTCAGCAGGGGCAAATCGCTTCTCAATTGGCGGCGACTTTGGTGGGGATTATTTCCGAACGTTTAATTCCAAAAGTCGATGGCGGCCGTATACCGGCTTGCGAAATTATGATAAGCAACCCAGCAGTGCGCAATCTTATTAGAGAGAAAAAAGCTTATCAGATTGACTTAGTTATCGAGACCAGTTCTCAAGAGGGAATGATTACTCTAAACCATTCCTTGGCTAATTTAGTAAAGCAAAAAGAAATTTCTCTGGAAAAAGCGGAAATATATTCTTTAAATCCTTCGGAGTTGAGAATATTGGTGGACAGAAGTTAAATTTATTTGATAGCTTGATAGTCTGATAGCTGGATAGCTGGACAGCTTGATAGCTAAACGGCAAAACCGCTATTAAACCAAAAAGCTAATAATAAGCTGAAATATGAAATTTAAATATACAGCCAGAACAAAAGAAGGGGAACTGCAAACGGGTTTTGTTGAGGCAGTAAATCAGGAAACTGCCGGAAATATTTTGGGAGGGCACAATCTTTTCATTTTAAGCATAGAAGGGTCAGAAACCAAACACTGGCTTGATGGATTATTAAGATTTTTTAATCGGGTAAGATTGGTGGACTTAATGGTATTTACAAGGCAATTTGCCACACTGCTTGAGGCAAGCGTTCCTTTGGGCGATGCGATTAAAAATTTATTCAGACAAACTCACAACCAGATTTTAAAAGAAGCGGTCCATGAAATATCTTCTGACGTGGCGGCTGGATTGTCTTTATCTCAAGCAATGGATCGGCAGCCGGTTTTTAACGAGTTTTATGTAAATATGATTCGTTCAGCGGAAATTACCGGACGGCTCGATAGTGCTTTGAATTTTTTAGCTGATTATCTCGAAAAAGAAGTGAGTTGGCAGTCAAAAATAAAAAGCGCCCTTATTTATCCGCTGTTTGTTATCAGTTTGTTTGTGATAGTGGCTATTTTCCTTCTGGTTTTTGTTTTCCCCAAATTGATTCCGGTTTTCGCGGAATCAAATGTTCAACTGCCAATCATTACTAAAATATTTCTTAGCGCCGGAACATTTGTAATTGCTTGGTGGTGGATAATCATTATTATGGTTGTATTGGGCGCGATTTTGATTACGGATTACTTGAAATCAAAGGAAGGCAAGAATGTGGCAAACGAGATAATTGTTAAAATTCCGGTTTTTGGCGAATTATTTAAAAAAATTTATGTGGCCAGATTCGCTGAGTCGTTAAGCGTTTTAATTAGCGGAGGCATTCCGGCAACGCAGGCGATTGAAATTACCAGCCACAATATCGGCAATATCATTTATCGCGACATTCTCCATGAAATAGCCGAAAAAGTAAGAGCGGGAGAAATGCTTTCTTCTTTGCTGTCTCAGAACGAATATTATTTTCCGGCATTGGTCGGCCAGATGGTGGCTGTTGGAGAGGCTACGGGCCGCCTTAATCAAATGCTTTCAAAAATTTCCGTTTTTTATTCCCGGGAAGTCAATAACACACTTGATAATTTAAGCGAATTGATTCAGCCGATTTTGATAAGCATTGTCGGAATTTTTGTCGGATTGCTGTTTGCCGCTGTTCTTCTTCCAATATTCAATCTGGCGCAAGGATTCAAAACAATGTAAAATTATTATAAACGGTCGAATTAATTGAATTAATTAAAAATTAGAAACAAATAAAATGAAAAAAGGTTTTACTCTTATTGAAATGCTGATTGTTGTCGCTATTATTGCAATTTTAGCATCGGTGTTCTTGGTAGGTTTAAGAGGTTTTAGAGCGGGAGCGTATGATTCAAGAAGGATTTCCGACCTTCAAAAAATGCAAAGTTATTTGGAAATTTATTATACAAAAAATCGAGCTTATCCCAACGTGTCAACTTGGAGCGATTTGCAAACAACGTTAATTAATGCCGGGGTCGGGGTAACCGCGATTCCCAATGACCCTATTTCGGGAAATAATTATTATTATGGCATTGATAATAGCGATTTTCAGAGCTATGTTTTAGGCGCCAGATTCTCAACAAGCGATCATTCATCACTTAAAGAACAGACAGAAGTAGATGGGACTGTTTTCGGCGTTGATTGCGGAGATCCGGTGTTTTGCATCAGGTTCTAAGGTCTGAAAGATTGGTTATGACATATTTTATTTTATTTTTTTTCGGTTTGGCAGTCGGCAGTTTTTTAAATGTCGTTTCTTTAAGATATCTGCCAGGGCAAAACCCCGAAGGAAAGCCTTTAGCTTCCTACGGGGCAGGATTATTGGATTTAAAAATTATCGGCGGCCGTTCGCGTTGCCCGCATTGCCGAGAAACTCTAAAGTGGTATGAACTCATACCGCTTTTAAGTTTTATTATTCAAAAAGGCCGATGCAGGAATTGCGGCAAGCGATTATCTTTGCAATATCCGCTTGTTGAATTTTTAAGCGGGTTGATTTTTGTTTTTGTGCCGTTTGTTTCGGTTAATAGTTTGCAATTTATAATTTATAGCCAGTTTTTACAGTTTTTGGTTATTGGCTCTTGGTTGTTAATTTTTATATTATTTCTTTTGCTTTCAATAATAGATTTTCATCATTATATTATTCCCGATTTAATAAATCTGGTTTTGGGATCATTGGGAATTATTTTAATTGCGCTTAATCAAAAAATCGGAAATTTTGGATTTATTACCGGTTCGTTTATGGGACATTACGCGGCGATTTTCGGATTTCGCGAAAGTATCTGGTTAAATCATTTTTTTGCCGCTTTTTTGGGAATGGCGTTTTTCGGCCTTGTTATCATCTTAACTCGCGGCCGGGCAATGGGATGGGGAGATTTTAAGCTGGTTGGCGCTTTAGGGCTTATTTTCGGTTGGCCGGATATAATTATGATAATCGCCTTATCGTTTATTATCGGCTCCATTTTCGTCGCGCCGCTTTTGATAAAAGGGCGGAAAAATATGAAAGACGCCGTTCCTTTCGGCCCGTTTATGATAATGGCTTCGGTTTTAGTTTTTTTTATTGGATTTCAAATGATTGACTCTTACTTTAAATTATTTGGTATAATTCGATAATGAACAAGAAAAACGGCGAAAAAGGATTCACGATCGTGGAACTGTTGGTTGTTATCGGTATTATCGCAATTTTGTCGGTTGGTCTTGTGTTTTACGGGCGGACTGCCGAACGTCAATTGATTTTATTCAAAGAACAGCAAAAAATAATTACTAATCTTCAAAAAGCGAAATCTTTAGCCATCAATACTTTTAACGATCAAACCGTGCCTTGCGGCTATGGCGTTCATTTTGAAATACCGGTTACATATTTTATTTTTAAAGAAGAATCGCCGAGTAGTAATCCAACTTGCTCGGATATAGATTTTATTTACACCGATCCTTTGGTAAACCCCTCTTCAAAAGACGAAATTTTTGGCCAAAAAGAAAAATTAGACCCTGCGGTCAAATTCAACAAACTAATTAACGCCGGTAATTACAATTTCGGTGATATTATTTTTATGCCGCCGGATCCGACGGTTTATATTGACGGCGACAGCGGGATTGTTTACGGCTTAATAGAGGTCGCGACCATTGACGATACGGCAAGCGCAATAATTAAAGTTAATAATTTTGGCCAAATTACTTCCCAATGAAAATGAAATTTAAAATACAGACCTCAAAACTAAAAAATAAAAAAGGTTATCTTCTTGTTGAAGTGATGATAGCCATATCTCTTTTAACCCTCGGTTTTTTCGGAACTTTAAGTCTGATTTCAAATTCCATATCTTTAAATTCTGTTGTCAGCGACCATTTCATTGCCAATTATCTGGCAATGGAAGGCATTGAAACGGTTAAAAATCTGATAGACGCCAATTTTTTTAAAAGCAACCCCTGGAATTTGGGATTTACAAACGGAAATTTCGAAATTGATTATCAAAGCGCGGCTTTAAAATCTGATTCAGGCCAGCCAATTTTATTTGATTCTGCTTCCGGCTTGTATGGTTATCAAAGCGGCAACCCAAGTCCATTTAAAAGAACCATTAAAGTCGATTTTATCAACATAAATGAGATGAAAGTTAATTCAATTGTCAGCTGGACCGGCCGCGGCAACGCGAAATTCGAAATAAATTTAGAAGATCATTTTTTTAACAATAAATAGATGATGAAAAAAACAATTAATCCGTTAATTTTTCAAAAGGGATTTACCATCGTGGAACTTATTGTTGCCATGAGCTTATTTGTTGTTTTGATATCTATTGCCGTGGGGGCATTTATAAACATTAACCGCAATCAAAGGATAATCGTGGCGCTGATGGCCGCTAATGACAATATGGGATTAACCTTAGAGCAGATGGCGCGCGAGATAAGAACCGGCTATAATTTTTGCGAAATTTCCAAGGAAAAAATTCAATTTGTTAATGCTAAAGATCAAGTTATCCGATATCGTCTAAATAACGCGTCTTCTTCGATAGAAAAAGGAATTTCTTCGATTTCCGGCCCGGGTAGCGGCGATTGTTCGGATGCCGCTGATAGCTGGTTTACTTATCAGCCGCTCTCGGCCGATAATGTGAAAATAACCATTTTAAATATGCAGATTTGCGGTAAAAATCTTGATACCAATATTCTTCTTGATAATTGCGGCAGCGGCGACACTAGTTATCCGCCGAGAATCACTTTAGGCCTTTCAATAACCAGCAATGAGCCGATTGTTAAGAAAAGCGGCATTTCCATAAATATCCAAACCACTGTCAGCAGCCGAAGAATAGAATAACTTTTAATTGACATTTAAAAGTAAAAGATTTATTTTATAAACAGCAGTTCTTCATATATAAATAAGGCGAAATCATTACAAAATTGCTTGATTAATAAAAGGAGGAATAGATGAAAAGGATGAAAAGATTTTTTATAGTTGCTGTTTTTGCTCTTTTTTTGATTGTTTGTCTTATGGCCGTTGCCAGCGAAGCGTCAGTTATTTCTTTATCAAAGGATAGTGCGAAGAAGAATAATAAAGAACAAAACCACAACTACAAAGAAGGTATTATCGGCATCTGGCGATGGGAAGGGGAAACTAATAAGGGGGAAACTGCGGTTTGTTATCTAATGTTTTCCACTGATGGCAAAACCGGATATAAATTCGTTATTGCGGAAAGCAATGACGGTATTTATACCCACATTAAAGGAGTTGTTCTTAGTAAGGATATTTCTTACAGAGTAGAAAATGATTCTATTGTCATCTATTGGGGCATTGGAGCCATTGATATTATCAATTCCTCCAGTACCACTATAGAAAAAATCAAAATCATTTTTCTCAATACGGACACTCTTGAAATAAATGATCCCTTTCGGGTTTTTGACAGCGATAGTAATCTTGTCGTACCGTCTCATAAAATCTACAGACGGACTTTCGCTTGGTGACTTTTGTGAATCGCCAGCCGGATTTTCGATTATTCGATAATCCGGCTTTTTTATTCTTAAAAATTTAAGAATCAATATCTGATTTCACCTATAAATAAAACGTAGTTATCAGAACTCTCAAAATAATCCGAATTTATTTTTCCGCCGGGAGTAAAAATCCCCGCGGAATCTATGACGCCAGATGAAACAATCGGCGTTTTCAGCCAAATGGATTCGATTTTCCTTAAATTATTTGTCAAATACAGGAAGTGGTTTGCGCCGATATCTATCCAGCGATTGCTGGTTGGATTAATTAAAAATTTAGCGCCGCTCTCTTTTATTTTTTTTAAGTCGTTCGGATAATGAATTTCCAGACAAATAGGAGAGGCGAATTGAATCTTTTTGTTATAATCAAACGATAAAATTTTCATTTCGCCCTTGACATATTGTTTTTGAGGGTTAAAAATCGCGTAATTTTTCGACTCTGGATTAAATTTTTTAAGCCAGTTCAGATAAAACGGCTGCCAATCAAACGGCCAATATTCGCCCATAAATGTCAGGCGCCTTTTGTGATAAACATCGGCAATGTTTCCGTTTTCATCAAAAAGAACGGCGGAATTGTATCGTTTTTCTCCACTTACAGTATCCAAAGTGGCGATTGTTTTTTTATTCAATTCTTTGGCAAGATTTTCAATAACATAAAGAGAATCATCTTGGCTGTTTCCGACAGCATCGTTCGCGCTGATAATTGATTTGTCCAGAATGTCTTCCGGCAAAATAAGAAAATCAAAATTGTTTTTTTTGCCTAATAATTCGCGTTTCAATTGAAAAAAATCGGGGGAACTAAAATTTCTTCTTGTTGAGACGACGGCGATTCTAATAAAATCCGTAAAATTATCATAAGCGATTTTGTTTTTCTGAAGCTGTGATTGAGAAATCCACCAAGCGGCGATAAGCGAAAAAAGCAAAATAAAAATAATCGGGAGATAAAATTTGAATTTCGGAAATTTTAAAATAAGTTGTTTTTCTTTTAGAAATCCGATTATCAATAAAGCCGCCACGCTGTTTATGACAGCGGCGAAAAAAGTTAAAGACAGCAATCCTGTGAAATTTGCCAAACCGGCAAACGGGGAAGAGCCGAAAATATTTCCAGCTGTCATCAGATAAGTGGGCAGTAAAGAGTAGCGCGCTTGAAGATGGTCAAATAAAGTCCAGAGAATCGGCAAAATAAAAAGAAGCCGATTGCCCAATTGGCCAAACGGCGTTTTCTTAATAATTTTTTTAACCGCGAATACGGAAATCGGCAAGCCGAGAAAAATAAAAATGGAGGAAATCCAGATAATCGGCTCAAAAGTGAAATAAACAGTGCCCGTGGCCAATACCAGACGAAAGACAAAAGTTCCAAGAATAAGCCGCCATAATTTTTCCTCTTTAATAAAAAAAACAAAAAGAGGAATTAAAAAAACAAAGCCAAAAAGCCAGAAAAAGCCAAAAGGCAGAAACGCCAAAATTCCCAAAATCGCCGATGATAAAGCAAAAAGCATCATTTATTTTATTTATCTTATCAAATTAATCAGGCATTTTCATTAATTTGACAAGTTTAAATTAATAAGTATAATTTATCACAGAGTTTAATTTAAAAAATTAATAAAGAGAGAAACAAACCGTTTTTATAAAACTATTTCAAGAGGAGGCAAGATGAGGACAAAGAATCTTCTGATATTGCTTTTTTCCGTGTTAGTGATAACCGGTTGCTCGTCGAATCTTGTGCACAGAAAACAGGTTTTTGCTCCAGAACCGTTTCCGGCGATAACTGAAACTTTCACCGAGAATGCCGAAGTATTTGATAAAACCCAGTATAAGGGATCAGTGGCTGGAGCCCTTGGACTTGGAGTTCCTTTTCCGCCTTTGGCCGGCCTTGGACTTGTGGGCGGGGGAATGTATGAGATGATAAGACAGTTTTCTGATTCATCAAAATACTTCATTGAACCGGCTTCCGCTGAATATGCCGACGAAATTAACAAAATATACAGCGAGTATCTGAAAAAAGAACTTGTAGAAGCCGGTTTTACGGTTCTTGAGAAGCCGGTCGACGGATCGCTAGTTATAAAAACAAAGATTGGAAATCTTCGGCACTCTATGAGTTTAGGGACAGGGGGCTATATCAAAGCTTATGTGGAAATTTATCGCGATGATACTCTTCTTATGTCCTTTGAAATTAAGGATGTAGCGTTTTCGGATCTGACTCTTACTCCGAAATACGCGATTCGGAAATACATTGCTCCGGAGATAGCCAAAGAGCTAAAGAAAGACTTTGTGAAAGATCCCGACAAATAGTCGGGATCTTCTTTTTATGTTATCCACAGAATCTTTATTGTTTTATCTGCCTCAAAATATTATTATGATGATATGGGTATGTTCCGAAATAAATTCTTTATTTTATTCTTGATTTTGACAATTGGGATTTATTCTTTATCGGCGCAAACAGCCAGTGCTGGAAGTGTAGTTAATTTTATAGTAGCGGCTGTTGTAGCCGTGGTAGTGACTGTAGTTACCTGGGGTGTTGGTCTTTCTGTGGTACTTCCTTTTGTTACTCCCGGAGCTTTCTCTGGCATTATGGCCGGCTTGACTCTTCTTGTTGCTGGTCCGACTATTGGCATTGGCATAGCTCAATGCGTTGTTTATAACCAAAATAACGTTGTTATTCCCGGCTGTGACAGCAGCGGTAGCGGAGCGGTTATTGTCAGCTCTCAGAATATGGGCTGTTCTTATCAGATACCATCCACTTTTTATAATTTTCCCGGCACTACTTATCAGGAAAAAATTATTGATAATGTTAATCAGCTGGATCCGAGCAAATCTTACTATTACACATTACCCAATGGCCAACCCAGTTATACTGACCTTTCTAATGTATACAAAACTAAAAGTAGGACTAGCCAACAACTCCCGGTTGTGGGTTTATTAGCTTATGATGAGGCGAAAGCGCTGCTTTCCGGCACAGCTTATTATCCTGACTACTCCGGCTTTATCCAAGGACAGACAAAAATTAAGGAATATCCGCCTGTTTTTGCAGAAGTTGACGAAAGCAATCGAAAAATAAACATATATCGTTTTACTCTTCCGGTTAGCGCCAGCCAAGAGCAATTAAGCAACTGGTTTATAAATGATATTCAAAAAAATATTGGCAATGGTTTTATATCGATGAACGGGGGGTATAAAGTTGATGATTATGGCGGGGGTTATACTTCATACACGCCGGGAAGCACTATTTATTATAAATCCTCTGAATCAACTGCTTTGGCTCAAAGCGATTATTCAACAATGTGTGACACTAACAATATCTGCAGATTTACCGATACCACTGCTCCGGAAGATTCTTACATTGCTTATGTTACCAAAGTTTTAGGGCCATATACGGGAGAAGAAATTTTTTCAGGCAGAAGTTATAATGTTGACGGAGATAATAAATTTCTTTCAACCAAAAGCGGTTTTTCCGAAATTAAATTTCCACAACCAAACAACACTGATTTCGGCAATGGTATTTTGGGGCCGTATCAAACCGGCGTTTGTCCGTCAGCGTCGCTCGACCTTAAAGCTAATAATAGCGACGGGCCATTAACTTTATATCAACCAAACACCAAGGTTGATTTAAGCTGGACCTCTTTTGCCGTCTCAGGCTGCACTGCTTCCGGAGATTGGAGCGGTGATAAATCCGCCACTGGCACGGAGAGTTTGGGAGATCTTTCAAGAGGCACGGCTAATCCCGGCCAAGGAAAAACTTATAATTTTGCCGCTAGCTGCACACCCGTTGATGTCAGTGAGCCGGTTCCCGACGACGATGTTTCGGTGACGGTTTGGCAATACCCGACTTGCTCGTTTACTGCCAATCCAACGGCGATTAACCTGCCTGAGACATCTAAACTTAGCTGGTCTTGTCAGTACGCTGATTCTTGTTCAATTGATAATAGTGTTGGCAATATTTGTTCCAACCAGAGCCAATGCGCCAGCGGCTCGCGTGAAGTCAGGCCGTCTGAAACAACAAATTTCACCTTAAACTGCAAAGGATTGGATGGACAAATAAATGTCAGCAGTACCGTAAATATCGGAAAAACCGGAACTTCAACCATTAAAGAAGTGCCGCCGCAATAAAATTTAAATTTTAAGGTCGAATAAAATATAATTTTCATTATGGACGAACAATTTCAAACATCACAAACAAACAGCGGATTAAATCTTAAAGACAAATGGTTTTGGGTCGGCATTGTGATAGCTGTTTTAAATATTTTAGCCGGCATCATTTACGGCATCACTATGCTAACCGAAAAAGAGCGCCGAAAAGAAGGAATTATTATAATTGTTTGGGCGATTATCTGGAGTGCCATTGCTTATTTTTTGGTTGTTCCTTGGCTGGTTAAGGCGGGAATAATACCTAAATTTCAAGTAATTAAATAACAGCCGGAAAAATGCGTCAAAATCGAAAAACCAAAAATTCCAAAGAACAAGCCATTGGACAAAGTTCGGGGCAAGTAATGCTTTTAGCGGTTTTGCTGATTGGCACCGGTATTTTGGTTTTTACCTCTATTTCCGGCCATCTGATGATTCAAAGAATCAGAATGGCGTCTAATGCCATTGATTCCACCAAAGCCGTATTGGCGGCTGATAGCGGTATCGAGTGCGAGTTCTACAATTATGCCAAATCAGCCAATATTAATTGCAGCGCTTTGAATTTTGATGATCCTAAAACATCGGTTTTAACCAGCACCTCCACCGACAGCGGGGGAACCTTTTACATAAAATCAATCGGCGCTTCCAATAAAACCAAACGAGCTTTTATGATGACTCTTTAAGACAAATATAACTATTTTAAAAATCCGGATGTCCAATATCCGGGTTTTTTGTTATAATTTTAAGGAATTTAGGGAAATTATGAATAAACAAGAAGTAGAAAAACGAATCGAAAAATTAAAAAAAGAAATAGACCGTTATCGTTATGCTTATCATGTTCTTAATCAATCTTTAATTTCTGACACGGCTTTGGATTCTTTAAAAAAAGAGTTGTATGACCTTGAGCAGAAATTTCCGGAATTAATTACAGCTGATTCGCCGACACAAAGGATCGGCGGAAAGCCGCTTGAAGCATTCAAAAAAGTCAGCCATAGCGCGCCAATGCTTTCTTTTAACGACGCTTTTTCCGAACAAGATATGGAAGATTGGCTGGAAAGAGTGGAAAATTATCTTAAATATAAAATTAAAAACGATTTTTACTCTGAACTTAAGATTGACGGCCTGGCAATTGAACTTGTTTATGAAAACGGCGTTTTAATCGAGGGTTCAACAAGAGGCGATGGATTAATCGGCGAAAATATCACTGAAAATTTAAAAACTATTGAAGCAATTCCTTTGAAAATTTTAGAACCAGAAGAAGTTGAAAAAAATGTTAAAAATTTTAATCTAAATCCTAAATCCTATATTCTAAATCCTCATCGTTTAATTATCCGCGGAGAGGTTTTTATCAACAAAAAAGAATTTGATGAAGTAAATAAAGAACAGGAAAGAAAAGAATTGAGAATATTCGCGAATCCCAGAAATATGGCGGCCGGATCTGTGCGCCAATTAAATCCGAAAATTACCGCCAATAGAAAATTGGATTCTTTTCAATACGATATCGTGACTGAAATTGGACAAAAAAATCACAAAGAAGAGCATTTATTGCTTAAAGCTTTCGGATTTAAAACAAACAGCCATAATAAATTAGTCCATTCTTTGGGAGAAGTTTTTGAATTCAGAAATTATTGGGAGAAACATCGGGAAAAATTACCTTATGAAATTGACGGCGTAGTTGTGATTGTAAATGAAAATAATGCGTTTGAAGCGGCGGGAGTTATCGGCAAGGCGCCGAGAGCGGCAATAGCTTATAAATTCTCCGCCAAAGAAACTACGACCATTGTGGAAGGGATTAAAGTGCAAGTGGGAAGAACAGGCACTTTGACGCCAGTGGCGATTCTAAAGCCGATTGAATTGGGCGGCATCCGAATAATGCATGCGACTTTGCATAATTTTGACCAGATTGAAAGATTGGGACTAAAAATCGGCGATACAGTAATTGTTAGTCGAGCAGGCGATGTTATTCCTCAAATAACCAAGGTTTTAGCGGAAATGCGCACTGGCAAGGAAAAAGCGTTTAAAATGCCTTTAAATTGCCCGATTGACAGTTCTAGGGTGATTCGTGAAGGAGCTATTTATCGCTGTTCTAATGAGCAATGCGGGGCAAGAAATAGGCAATCTTTAAGGCACTTTGTATCTCGAATGGCTTTTGATATAAGGGGCTTGGGAGGGAAAATAATCGACCGATTTTTGGACGAAGGATTGATTTCCGATGCAAGCGACATTTTTGAACTGGAAGAAGGAGATATTGCTGTTTTGGAAAGATTTGGAGAGAAATCAGCTCAAAATATAATCCGTGAGATCGGGTCTCATAAAACAATTAGTTTGGAACGTTTTATTTACAGCTTGGGAATTTTGCATATTGGAGAAGAAACAGCTTTGCTTTTGGCAAAAGAATATCCAGTTTCATCAATAAAAGAATTAATCAGAAAATATAAAGGCTTGTCATTGGAAGATTTGCAAAAAATCCGCGATATCGGGCCGAAAGTGGCTCAAAGCATTTATAATTGGTTTCACGGCAAAAGAAATATACATTTTTTGGAAAAATTGGATAAGGTCGGGATTCAGATAGAAACTAAAAAACTTAAGAACTTAAAAACTCAATCACTAAAAGGGAAAACATTTGTTTTGACCGGAAGTTTGCAGATAATGAGCCGTGATGAAGTAAAAGAAAAAATCAGGGAATTAGGCGGGGATGTTTCTGAATCAGTGAGCAAAAAAACCGATTATGTCGTGGCGGGGAATGAGCCGGGTTCAAAATTGAAAAAAGCGAAGCAGTTAGGAGTGAAAATCATTGATGAAAAGCAATTTATTGATTTATTGAAATAAGTTTTGATTATCTTTTTAAAATCATTTAAATTTCTAGATTTTTGTATTATAATTCTGAAATGCCAAAACCAGTATTTTTAAGCGGAATTCAGCCAACCGGAGTGCCTCATATCGGAAATTACTTGGGGGCAATAAAAAAATGGGTTGAAATTCAGGATAATTACGAGACATTTATAATGGTCGCTGATTTGCATGCGATTACCATTCCGCGAGAGCCGAAAGAATTTAAAGAGAAGACATTGGAAATCGTTGCTTTGCTTTTAGCTTGCGGAATTGACCCAAAAAAATCAACTTTATTTATTCAGTCGCAAATTCCGGCGCATACAGAATTGGCCTGGATTTTAAATACTATTACTCCATTGGGGGAGTTGGAACGAATGACCCAATTTAAAGAGAAAAAAGACAGAGCCGGAGCTTTGGCGGGTTTATTAAATTATCCAGTGCTTCAGGCGGCTGATATTTTGCTTTATAAAACCAATGTGGTGCCGGTTGGGGAAGACCAATTTCAGCATTTAGAATTTGCCAGAGCAATAGCAAAAAAATTTAATTCTAAATTCGGGGAAACTTTCATTATTCCAGAAGCATTATCAGATAAAATAACAAGTCGTATTATGGGATTAGATAATCCAAATAAAAAAATGTCAAAATCAGCGAAAAATCCAAATAATTATATTGCTTTATTGGATTCTCCGGAAATAATAAGAAAAAAGATAAAATCAGCGGTAACTGATTCGGGAAAAGAAATTAAATATGATAGGGAAAACAAACCGGCTATCGCCAATATGCTGGATATTTACGCGGCTTTTTCGGAAAAAACATTTGGCCAATTAGAAATAGAATTTCGAGAGAAAAGCTATGCGGAATTTAAAGAAGAATTAACAGAACTTTTAATAGCTAAATTAACGCCGATCCAAAAAAAATATAAAGAATTATCAAAAAATAAGAATTTATTGGAGAAAATATTAGAAAATTCAAAAACTAAAGCGAGTAAAATCGCCAATAAAACCCTTTTGGAAGCAAAAGAAAAAGTCGGATTTATTATTTAATTTAAATTATTATAAATAATGAGAAAAATTTTAAGAATATTAGACAAAATAGAAGATAAAACAAGAGCGATTTTAAGCCGACAGCCGATAATTTATGCCATCATCGGGGGTATTGGCATTGTCCTTTTTTGGAGAGGAGTTTGGCAAACGGCCGATAAAATTCCTTTTTTAAGCGGACCAGTATCAATTATCATCAGCATCGCCATTCTTCTGGTAACCGGGCTTTTCGTTTCATTTTTTATCGGCCATTCAATTATTCTTTCCGGCATTAAACAGGAGAAAAAAATAGAAGAGCGGACAGAATCGGAGATTGAAACTGAAATGGATGTTTTAAAAAAAGAATTAGGAGTTCTTAAAGATATTCAATTGCAATTGGAAAGGATCGAAAATGAATTAAAAAAAACAAAAAAATCTAAAAAATAATGGAGAAAAAAATAATCAATAAAAAAACTCTGCAGCATTTGGCAGAATTGGCGCGAATCGATTTAGAGGAAAAAAAAGAGGAGAAAATGGTCAAGGACTTGGAAGAAATTTTAGAATATTTTAATAAACTAAAGGAAATTAATACGGAAAAAGTTGAGCCAATAACCGGCGGGCTTGAATTAGCCGATGTTTTTAGAAATGACGACGAAGGAATAAAATGCGAAGCTTTAAGGGAAAATTTAATTAAATCTTTTCCTGAAGAAGAAAACGGGTTTTTAAAAATTCCGGCTGTTTTTGAATGACAACCGATGCGAAACTACGAATATAATGCGAATCTACAAATATGGATTTAAAAGATTTAACTATTAAAAAATTCCATCAAGGATTGGTTGATAAAAATTATTCCGCTTTTGAAATTACAAAAGCGTTTTTTGATTATATAGAAAAGAATGACAAAGAAATAGGAGCATATATTAATTTGACAAAAGAGCGCGCCATCGAACAGGCAAATAATGTCGACCTTAAATTGGCAAAAGGGGAGAAAATCGGGCTGCTGGCAGGAGCGCCAATGGCAATCAAAGACAATATTTTAATTGAAGGAGAATCCGCAACCGCGGCTTCTAAAATTCTGGCGAATTATAAAGCGAGTTATGACGCGACGATTATTAAAAAATTGAAGCAAAACTTTTCCGTTTTTTTGGGTAAAACCAATATGGATGAATTTGCAATGGGCTCATCCGGTGAAAATTCCAGCGTTAAGCTGATTAAAAATCCCTATGATTTAGAAAGAGTTCCGGGCGGATCTTCAGGCGGTTCTGCGGCGGCGGTGGCTAAGAATATGGCTGTGGCAGCTTTTGGTTCAGATACCGGCGGCTCAATCAGACAACCGGCAAATTTTTGCGGAGTAGTCGGGTTAAAGCCGACTTACGGAGCGGTTTCCCGCTTTGGACTGATTGCAATGGCTTCGAGTTTGGACCAAATCGGGCCAATTGCCAAAACCGCCGAAGACGCGGCAATTTTATTTAATTCCATTGCCGGCCAAGATGAATTTGATTCAACAACCGAGAATATAAAATACGACAGCGAAAAAATTTTAAATCCAAAATTCGAAGATATTAAAAAATTAAGAATTGGTATTCCTAAAGAATATTTTATTGAAGGATTAGACGAAGAAGTTAAAAATGCGACGGAAAAAGCGATAAAGAATTTAAAATCATTAGGATTTGAATTTAGGGAAATAAGCCTGCCTCATACGAAGTACGCTCTGGCTTGTTATTACATTATCATGCCGGCGGAAGTAAGCGCGAATCTTTCGCGTTTTGACGGCATACGCTATTCGCGAATTGAGAATGCAGAATTAAAAATGCAGAATTTGAAAGACATTTATTTAAAGACAAGAGGCGGGGGATTCGGCGATGAAGTAAAGCGGCGGATTATTTTAGGCACTTTTGTTTTATCTTCGGGATATTATGACGCATACTATAATAAAGCCCAAAGAGTAAGGCAGTTGATAAAAAAAGATTTTTCCGAAGCGTTTAAAGAAATCGATGTTATTTTAACTCCAGTTGCGCCGACTCCAGCTTTTAAAATCGGCGAGAAAATAGATGACCCGTTAAAAATGTATTTGGGAGATATTTTTACAGTGCCGGTTAATTTGGCAGGACTTCCGGCAATTTCAATTCCAGTGGAAAAATATCGGATTTCAGAGACCGACCGCACGAAAAAACTGCCAATCGGATTTCAATTAATCGGACAACCGTTTAAAGAAGCTGATATTTTAGGAATCGGGCGATTCTATGAAAATTCATTAATATGATAACAATGCTATTTTTTTGGATAAAAGGACATTTATTGGTTTTAGAAATTATATCCTCGATAATTTCGCTTCTTTTAATCGGCTGGATTATTTATTTCGCGATTAAAGCGCAGTTAATAAAAGAACCTACGGAATTTTTTTATGATATTTTGGGGAAAAAGGGTATTTCTCGGAAAAGGGCGATAAGGGGATGGAAACAGGTTCAGAGAAGACTGGAAATCAATGATGAGCCGAATTTAAAATTAGCGATTATTGAAGCGGATAAAATTTTAGATGAGATTTTAAAATTCGGTGGATATGGGGGAGAGACAATGGCGGAACGATTAAAAAAAATAAATTTTAAACAACTTTCCAATATAGAAGAAATTTGGCAGGCCCATAAAATCAGGAATAGGATAGTTCATGAGCCGGATTTCCATATTGCCAGAGGAGAGGCCTGGATGATTATTGAGATGTATAAAAAAGCTTTTAAGGAGTTGGGGCTGATTGATTAGTTTTTTAGGCGGGACGGACGGGATTTGAACCCGCGACCTACTCCGTGACAGGGAGTTATGCTGCCAGGCTACACCACCGTCCCACATTTTAAGATTATCTCAATTTGAAGTATTTTTCAAATATCTTTTTCTTTCGCGACAAAAATAGATTATTTGTAGTATCAGCATACATAAATTTATATAAAATCAAACTATCTTTTACCGAGAAGAATAATCTGTGCCCTTTTGAATGATAATAGAGTGTTCCACTGGAAATATTTGTAATTTTCTTTAATTTCGTAAATAGTTTTTCTAAAAATTTTTTACTGCCACAGGTGAAGCCGGATAGTATCGTAATACTTTTCTTATTGTTGCGAGCTCTCCTTACATAATGACTTATAGACACATTGCCATCGCCGTCAAAATATCCTCGTACAAAATGAGAAAAATATTTATCGGGTATTTTAGGCATTTTTAATGTCAAACTTTTGTTTGGAGTCATGCCTAATTTTAATAAGTCCTTAAATATTTCTTTTGAGCCAATTTGTAATCTATATCTTTTGTTATGATTTTCTTGTTTGGGTTGATATTCACCGATAGCTAAATTAGCTCTAATGGTTTTTCTTATTTTATTGATGATTTCTTTGTCTGTGGATTTAAATTCAATAAAATACGCGCCTCGTTTATTTTTTATCATACTACCGTCAGCAGCGAAGAATCCTGAAACATAAGCCATTTCCGGAGACCATTTCTTGAAAAAATTTTCATTTTTTGTTTTATAAATCGGCATTTATTTTAACTTTCTGACCATTTTTTTGAATTTTTCTCCACGATCTTTGTAATCTTTAAACATATCAAAACTGGCGGAAGCAGGGGAGAATAAGATATAGTTTTTAGGTTTTAGGTTATAGTTTTTAGATTTTTGATATGCTAAATTAACGGCATTTTTAAGAGTTTTAATTAATTTTACGGGAATACCGGATTTTACAACTGCTTTCTCAATTTTTTTCTTATTTTCTCCAAATAAGATAATTAATTTTGTGTTGGAGTTTTTTAAGGCCTTGGTAAAAGGGGAGTAATCAAGATTCTTATCTTTTCCTCCGGCAATAAGCACTTTTGGCTCGCTAAAAGCTTTTATGGCCGCTGCGGCAGTATAAGGATTGGTTGAGGCGGAATCGTTATAAAATATAATATTCCCGATTTGCCGAACAAATTCTAGGCGATGTTCTACTCCTTTAAAATTTTTAATTGTTTTCAAAATTATTTTTTTATCAATGCCAAGATTTTTGGCAATTGTTGCGGCCATAACAGAGTTTTTCAAGTTGTGCTTGCCGGGAATTTTTAAATCAAAATTGAAATTTTTTAAATAATTTTTAACCGAGATTTTTTTAGCAGGGCTTTTTTCGGCAATTAATTTAGAACGTTTGCTATCGTCAAAATAAAATATTTTATCCGACTTTTTTTGCCATTTGGCTATATTTGATTTGGCTTCAAAATATTCTTTTAAATTTTTATGGGCGTCCAAGTGGTCCGGAAAAATATCCAAAATAACGGCTATATCCGGTCCGCCAGCCGGCGGATTTAAATCTTGAAGCTGAAAGCTTGATAATTCCAAAATAACAATAGATTTTTTTTTAATTTTAGGAAGAAGTTCGATTGCTGGTTTGCCGATATTGCCGGCCAAATAAACATCTTTTTTAGCGGATTTTAATATTTGATAAAGCAAAGTAGAAGTTGTGCCTTTGCCTTTGGTACCCGTGATGCCGATTATTTTACAACCAATTTTTTTGGTATTTTGAAAAAATAAATCCGTGGAGCTGGAAAATTTAACGCCATTTTTTATCGCTTTTTGAATTTCAGATAAATTATAAGGCACTCCCGGAGAACGGAAAATAATATCGAATCGATTTAAATTTTTTAAATAATTTTTATTTGTTTTTTTATCTAAAATCGAAATACCGGTATTTTTATATTGCGGAGATTTTTTCAAATATTTGAAAATAGCTTTACCTTCCTGTCCAAAGCCCAAAATCGCGATATTTACTTTTTTTTCATTTTTTACCATTTAAAAATAAAATACCCCGCCATTGTTAAAAATGCAAATGGCGGGGTTTTAATTCCTTATCGAGCAATGATAAAGGCGGCGTTGCGGTATTTCTCGTTGCCGTTATCATGATGGCGATAGCACCAATATGTATTATCGCCGCAACAAGTACAGTTTTTTCGGGCGGGAAGAATTGATATATTGTTATACCCGTCTCTTCTTATGAGGTGTTCGATAAGGAAATTCAGCTGGAAGTGGGTTTTTTTTCTTACTGAAGTGAAAAAATCTTTTGCCGATTTTTTATTGCCAAACAACTCGACTAATTTTGGAAAAATCGTCGAATTGAAATACGGATCATCGTAAATAAGACAAGATTCACAAATCGAAGGTAAAAACTGGATTTTGGTTCTTTCTTTTTTTCCGCCGGATATTTCCCATTCGGCGAGAAATTTTTTTATAATGCCTTTTATCATCGGCTGCCAACCGCCATGAAGCAGTCCGAAAAGATTTTTTTCCGGATCATAAAAAGCTATGGCAGGACAACCGCCGGGGAAAAAAACAGCAGCTCCCGGCCCTTTATAAATAACGCCATCACAGAAAAATTCCACTATTCCCACCGTGTCGGCAAGAGAAGAAAGATTTATAACAGAATTTCCGTGGCGTTCCGCCCTCATTACAATTAAATTGGAAAATTTCGGATAATCGACCAATCTAATTGTTTTTTCGGCAAGTTCGATCGCTTTTATTGACGATCCATTCGGATAAAAGTTGCCGGCTTCTTGAGTGGTCATTCCGATTATCAAGCCGTTCGATTTCCTGAAAAAGATCACCTTATCCATTTTCCCTCCGTTTTATTCGATATTTAATTTTATTTTACTTGTTAGATAATAATTAAAAATCTTGAAAAAATCAAATATTAGTCTTATAATTGAGCCGCGGGGTAGAGGAACGGTTACCTCGGGGGGCTCATAATCCCCAGAAGCTGGTTCAATTCCGGCCCCCGCAACTTATTTTGACGGTGTAGCTCAGTGGTAGAGCGAGGGACTCATAAACCCTAGGCCGGAGGTTCGATCCCTCCCACCGTCACATAAATTTTTCTTAATCAAAAATTTATAAAAAATAAGTTAATGAAAAAACATTCAAGAAAATTATTTGTTTTTTTAACGATTATAGCTATTATTGGAAGCGGATTTTATTTATATAAAAATATTAAATTAACAAAAGCTCTCACTTATTTTTTGCCATTTGTTAACACTGTAAAAGAAAAAGCTTCGATTAAGGGAGAAGCTGTTCTTGATAAAACGGCAAAAGATTTTAAAAACACCGCTTTTGCTCATTTTAAATCAGGCGTTAATTCAGGTATTGATAAAATAGGAGAAGCAATGGGAGTGGAACCGATTAATCAGATAAATTCAAATGCCGAACAATCAATTAATGATAACAAAAAAAATCAAGAGACAAATAAAAATTGCGAGTAATATTTAATATGCTTGCTTATAATGAATTAAAACCGGGAACATTTATTATTGTTGACGGACAGCCTCAAGAAGTGTTGATTTTTGAATTTTTAAGAATGCAGCAAAGGAAGCCGGTGAGCAAAACAAAATTAAGGAATTTAATAACGGGAAAAGTACAGGAAAGAACATTCCATCAAAGCGATGTAATCGAAGAAGCAAAACTGGAAAAAATGAATTCCCGATTCCTTTATGAAAACAGAGAGGTTTATTGGTTTGACGAAATTGGCAATCCTAAAAACCGATTTTCGTTTAAAGCCGAGGAATTGGGAGAAATCGGGGTTTTTTTAAAGGCGAATTTAGAAATTGTGGCTTTAAAATTCGAGGATAAAATAATCAATATTGAATTGCCGGTTAAAGTTGATTATAAAGTAATCGAAGCGCCTCCGGCAATTAAAGGAGACACGGCTCAAGGCGGCACAAAAGTTGTTGTTATTGAGGGAGGAGCAAAAGTAAGCGCGCCGTTATTTATCAATGAGGGCGATATTATACGAATTAATACACAAACCGGACAATATGTTGAAAGAATTGAAAAAGGGTAAAAATAAAAAAGAGAAAGTTTTTGTAGGAATGAGTGGCGGAGTGGATTCATCCGTCGCCGCTTTTTTATTAAAAAAGCGGGGATATGAAGTAATTGGAATTTTTATGAAATGTTTTAATTTAGATGGATGTGCCGAGCGCGACGCGGAAGATGCAAGACGCGTGGCGGAAAAATTGGAAATTCCTTTTTATGTTTGGGATTTTGAAGAAGAATATAAAAAGAAAGTGGTTGAATATATGGTTGAGGGATATCGACAGGGGATTACTCCTAATCCTGATGTAATGTGCAATCGAGAGATAAAATTCGGAATATTTTTGGAAAAAGCTTTAAAAATGGGAGCGGATTATGTGGCAACGGGACACTATGTGAAACTAAAAACTGAAAACTTAAAAACTAAAAAACTTTACATCGCGAATGACAAAAATAAAGACCAATCTTATTTTCTCTGGACATTAATACAAAAACAATTAAAACATTGTCTTTTCCCGATTGGAGATTATTTAAAAAGCGAAGTGCGGGAAATTGCTAAAAAAGCCGGTTTGCCAACAGCTGAAAAAAAAGATTCTCAGGGAATTTGTTTTCTTGGAAAAGTAACTCTTAATGAATTTTTGAGCCAGTATATTACTCCAAAAAAAGGAGCTGTTTTAAACGAGAAAGGAGAAAAAATAGGAGAACACAAGGGCGCATATTTTTATACTATTGGCCAAAGGCATATTGGAACTAACTTACGACCAATAATTAACAACCAACAACCTTTCTATGTGGCGGAAAAAAATGTAAAAACCAATACTCTAATTCTGGCTGAAGGAAGCGACAATAATATTCTATTTAAAAAAGAGATTAAGATTTCTTCTTTGAATTGGATTTTAGGAAAGTTTCCACATTCGGCTCAAAAAGTTTTTGCGCGGGTAAGATATAGACAGCCGCTCGCAGAAGCCGAATTATTCAGTGATAAAGGCGGATATAAATTAATTTTTAGCGAACCGGTTAAATTTGTGGCAAACGGACAGTCAACTGTATTCTATGGCAAAGACGGAGAGATGCTTGGCGGCGGAATTATTGTATAATAACAATATGGATGTTTTTTCCCATGGGCTCTGGAGCGGGATTATTTATAAAGCAGTAAATAAAAAAAGGAAAAATCCGTTAAAGATAAAATTAGCGGCGTTTTTCGGCGTGTTCCCAGATGTTTTTTCTTTTACGCCTTTATTTGTTTGGATGTTTTTCGGCTTAATTTCAGGAAGTTTTAGTTTCTCTGACTTTCCTAGGCCGGAAAATGTTGAGCCCACCCAACGAGACACTTTATTTATATTCCGATTGGTTAATTTACTTTACAGTTTAAGCCACAGCTTGCCAATTTTTTTAATTATTTTTGGACTAGTTTATTTAATTTTTAAGAGGCCTATTTGGGAAATCTTTGCGTGGCTTGTTCATATTTTAATTGACATTCCGACTCATACTTATCAATTTTATCCAACTCCATTTTTATGGCCGTTTTCAGACATAAAGTTTAACGGGTTTGTTTGGAGCGCGCCGTGGTTTTTAATATTGAATTATTCAGCGATTATTTTAATTTATTTTTACCTTTATTATTTCAATAAGAAAAATAACTAGTTGAGAAAAATCAAAAAATTGTTATAAAATAAAAAAATGCTTTATACCAGAAAAGGCGATAAAGGCGACACTTCGGCGTTTGGCTGTAATCAGCGTTTTTCCAAAAATTCGGCTTTAGCCGAAGCGCTAGGCAATGTTGATGAAATAAATTCATTGCTTGGAATTTGCAAAGTTAAATCATTAGGTTTTGAGTTTCAGGTTTTAGATTTTAAGTTGGATGAAATTATTGAGCAGATTCAGCAAGATTTGTTTATTATTCAGGCGGCTTTGGCCGGCGCGGACAAAAAAATCACTCAAGAAAAAATTGGTTATCTGGAACAAATTATAGACGAGCTAGAGAAACAATTGTCTCCGGTTAAATCTTTTTTTATTTCCGGCGGAGCAGAACTTTCTGCTTTGTTTGATTACAGCCGCGCGGTCTCCCGAAGAGCCGAAAGGCGGGTGGTGGCTTATTCAGATTCGGAAAAAGGAAAACTGGCGCCGGAAATTTTGGCTTATTTAAACCGATTGTCTTCGTTGCTATACGCATTAGCAAGAGCTGCTAATTTAAAATCGGGACAAAAAGAAAAATTTCCCTCTTACGAATAATGCCTATTTATAATATTGCTTTTTATTCAATAATTTTCTTTCTTTTTGGAGTCCTCTTGGCAAGTTTTGATTTAAATTTAATTATAATAACGCTAATCGCCGTTTTATCGGCGATTTTATTTTTTGTCGTTTATCTGCGGACAAAAAACAATTATTTTAAAGAAATTGCATTTTTATCATTGGCTATTATTATCGGAGCCGCTTATTATATTTTTTGGGACAAAGGGCAAAATAAAAATATAAACATTCTTTATGAAAAGAAAATAAATTTTTCCGGAATTATAATTGATTATCCGGAGAAAGGAGAAGCGCAAAAATTGATTATTCAGCTTCAGAAACCGCTTTCCGGGAAAATTTTAGTCAATTTAAAATCCTATCCGGAATTTGATTATGGCGACTTGGTCTCTTTTGAAGCAATCATTAAAAAGCCTGAAACTGGAAAATACGCCGATTATTTGGCAAAGGATTTGATTTATGGAATAGCTAATTTCCCAAAAACGGAATTAATCGCTAAAAATCAAGCTTCACCAATAAAATCTTTTCTTTTTAAAATAAGGAAAAACGTTGCGGCTAATTTTCAAAAGGTCTTAAGTTTTGAACAAGCGGCTTTCTTAGCCGGAATAACAATGGGGGAGAGGGCGGAGTTTTCCAAAGATTTTAAAGAATCATTGAATAAAAGCGGAACAACCCATTTAGTCGCGCTTTCCGGATATAATATTACTATAATTGTAATTACGATTTTGCCATTTTTCAGTTATTTTTTAAGAAGGAATTTTGCTTTTTTGGCGACTATTATCGCGGTATTGGCTTTTGTTTTAATGACCGGAGCTGAAGCTTCAGTGGTAAGAGCGGCGATTATGGCGGGAATTATTTTATTGGCTCAGCAAGTTGGACGATTATACAGCGTAAGAAACGCGGTTGCAGCAGCCGCTTTTTTAATGGTTTTACAAAATCCGAAAATTTTAAGTTTTGATCTGGGATTCCAATTATCATTTGCAGCGCTGCTGGGCATTGTTTATCTGGCGCCGATGATAGGAAAATTTTTAAAGATTAAAGAAGAATCCGGGTTTTTGGGATGGCGGGAAAATTTTTTAAACACCGCGTCAGCCCAATTTGCGGTTCTGCCTTTGCTGGCAATTAATTTCGGAGGATTTTCCATTATTTCACTGATTTCCAATGTTTTAATTTTGGGATTTATTCCGCTAACTATGATTTTTGGTTTTTTAATCGGTTTTTTTGGCTTTATTTTTATGCCGCTCGCGATAATTTTAGGTTGGTTTTCCGGCTTATTGCTTTCTTATGAGATATTTATAATTAAATTATTCGGCAAAATTCCCTTGCTAACTTTTAAATTTGGAATTTTAGGCGCAATAATTTATTATTTAATTATATTTGTTTTTATAATATTTATTGAATTAAAATCGCAAAAATGAATAGAAGGCTTTTTATCGCAATTAATCTGCCGGAAAACATAAAAGATAAAATTCAGGAAATTCTAAAAGCATCGCCTGCTTATTATGATGACCACATAATGTTTGCAAAACCAGAAAATTGGCATTTAACCGTCAGTTTTTTAGGATATCAGCCGGAAGAGGCAATTAATAAAATTATTGAATCAATAAAAGACACTGCAAAAAAATTTCAAAATCCATTAATTGAATTTGAAAAGATAATTTGGGGCCCCTTAAATAAACCGCCGCGCATGCTTTGGATGCTGGGAAGTATTGAATCTGCTAAAAAAATGGAAGATATTAAAAATGTCGTGGAAAATAATCTTAAGAAAAATAATATCCGATTTGAAAAGGAAGAAAGGCGGTTTAATTGTCATCTTACCTTAGCGCGCTTTAAAACCGGAAAAGTTAAAACTTCGGAAATCGAATTGCCAAAAATCGAGAAAATGGCTTTTAATGCTAATTCTTTGGATTTAATAGAATCTCATTTAAATCGAAGCGGCGCGAAATACGAAAATTTATTAGCAGTTAAATTTAATCAATAGAAACGTTTTTTGTTTGATTTTAAAAAAAATATACGCTATTATTCAAAAATGATGCAATATTTAAAAAACGGAGCTGACCGTTTTTTTCCTTCTAAAATAGCCAAGCTTGGATTTTTTATTTTTATCGGACTTATTTTTGTCGGAGTTTCTTTTTATTTCGGATACCAATACGGATTTGAAAAAGGAATTGAAAATCCAAAAACTTTAATTATTAAAGGGGTTAATAATTTAGAAGAAGGAATGCCGGAAGGCATTGATTTCAATGTTTTTTGGCAGGCTTGGCAGATAATAAAAGACAAATATGTTTATGTTGAACAAGTTGATAATCAGAAACTTGTTTACGGCGCGATTTCCGGACTTTTAAATTCTTTAGGAGATTCATATACGGTTTTTATGCCGCCGGCGGATGCTAAAAAATTTGGTGAAGATATTAGCGGAGAATTTTCCGGTATTGGCGCGGAAATCGGAATCAGAAACAACCAATTACTCATTATTGCTCCTTTAAAAAATTCACCCGCAGAAAAAGCAGGATTAAGAGCAGGAGATAAAATTTTTAAAATAAATTCCACCTCAACCGAAGGATTAATTGTTGATGAAGCGGTGAAGTTAATAAGAGGCAAGGAAGGCACAACCGTAATTTTAACTATTATGAGAAACAGCTGGGATAATCCAAAAGAATTTAAAATTGTCAGACAGATTATTCAAATTCCAACGGTTGACTGGGAAATTAAAGAAAATAAAATCGCTTATTTCAGCCTTCATAATTTTTATGAAAATGCGCCATTTCTTTTTTATCGGGCAGTGATAGATACTATTTTTTCCAATCCCAAGGGCATTATTCTTGATTTAAGGAATAATCCGGGCGGTTATTTGGAGGCAGCAGTAAATATTGCCGGTTGGTTTTTAGATGCCAATGATCTGGTAGTTTCGGAAGAGTTTCGTTCCGGTAGTAAAGAAGAGTTTAAAGCCTCAGGTAATGGTTATTTGAAGGATTTGCCGATTGTAATTTTAATAAACGAAGGGTCGGCTTCAGCTTCGGAAATTTTGGCCGGCGCCCTGCGAGATAACAGGGGAGCAAAACTTGTTGGAAAGAAAAGTTTCGGCAAAGGAACTGTGCAAGAATTGGCCGGCTTAAAGGATGGTTCCCAGATAAAAGTTACAGTTGCTCACTGGATAACGCCAAATGGCCAAATTATTGAAAAGAACGGCCTTACCCCTGATTATGAAGTAAATATTACCGATGAAGATATTGAAAGCGGAAACGACCCGCAACTGGCAAAAGCGCTGGAAATTATCAGGTCAGAAATTAAATAGCATGTAAAAGCTATGAGAATTATTCTTCTTCAAGATGTCAGAAAATTAGGCAAGAAATACGACATTAAAGAAGTAAGCGAAGGATATGCCAGAAATTTTTTAATCCCAAAAGGTTTGGCAAAATTCGCGGATAAAACGTCTGCTAAGGGGATATTGGAACAGAAAAAAATAATTGAAAAAAAACGAGAAAACATAAAAATGGCGACAGATGAAATAATAAAAAAGATTTCCGGAAAAGAATTTCATTTTTATATTCCGGCGGGGGAAAATAAAAGCATCTTCAAGCCGGTGACAAAAAAAGATATTTTGGAAATTATTGGAAACAACCTCAATTCAATGCCGGAAAATACTAAAGATGAAATTATCAGTAAAATAAAACTTGACTTGCCAAGGTCATTAAAAATTTTGGGCAGCCATACAATTGCCGCAAAACTGGAAGACAAAAAATTTGAAATTAAAGTGATTTTAAACCAAGACGGAATAAATTAATTCTTAATCTAAAATCAATAAAAATACGGCTTAATATTAAACGATTAAGCCGTATTTTTATCTCTATATGATTTGTAAAGATTTATTGCACGGAAATCATTGTAGCGTAACGATGATTGCCGTCAAAACGAATCTTTTTCTTAGTGGTAAATTTAACTACACCGGATTTTGAGGCGTATAAAGTGTCATCGCCAGCGCGGCTGACATTTTTGCCAGCCATATATTTTAATCCTCTTTGGCGAATCAAAACTTCACCGGCTTTAACCGCTTCCCCGTTTTGTCTTTTAACTCCTAATCTTTTAGCGGCGGAGTCCCGGCCTAATTTAGTCGAGCCTCCGGATTTAGTATGCGCCATATTTAATAATCATTGATTTTAATTTATAATTTAAATTATGTCAACCCAAAAACTCGTTTTTGATATTGAAACAATCGGCGTTGATTTTGACGCTTTAGACAATACCACTCAAGATGTTCTAACGCGTTGGATTAAAAAAGAGTCTGCTGGAGAAACGGAATACAAAGAAGCATTAAGAGAGCTAAAAGAAGGATTGGGATTTTCACCTCTTACCGGTGAAATTGTGGCTATTGGGGTTTTAGATGTTGATAAAAATCAGGGCGCGGTTTATTTTCAAGCCCCGGGTGAAAATATTAAAGAATTTTCTGAAGATAATATAAAATTCAAGCAAATGACGGAAAAAGAAATGCTGGAAAATTTTTGGACAGGAGCCAAAGAATATTCAGAATTTATCACCTTTAACGGCAGGGGATTTGATGCGCCGTTTTTAATGATTAGATCAGCAATTTATGGGATCAAACCCACTAAAGATTTAATGGAGGGAAAATGATCGAAGATGAACTGAAAAAGTTAAAAGAAGAATACAGGGAAACGCAGGTTCCTCCGTATCTTATATATGATGGGTGGACAAGTGTGCGCACGAGGCTTGCCGACCGCGGTGGTTGGGCAATTTGGCTTTTTGCCAGACGGATTGCTCTGGCCGTATTGTTTTTGGCCTTGATATTCACCGGTGTTGTGACTACATCAAAAGCGGCGGCTCCCGGCGATTTTCTTTACCCCGTTAAGGTTGCAAGCGACAACCTGTATGCCAAAATAAGCGGAGACTACCAAAAGCCGGTTGAAAACCGCACCCAGGATATTGTCAAAAGTTCCAGTGGGCAAAACGGCAATCTGGATGAGGCGATTAAGCAGTATGAGAATGCATTGGACCAATCAAAAACCCAGGTAAACGACCAGAGGTCTAAAGAGGAGTTCAAAAGAACTTTGGAGGAGGGGCAGCAACAGCTAAGGCAGGCTCAGGACGAAAACAACAACGAGCAGGATCGCGAAAAACTGCAGCGGGTAATCGAAAAGACCAATGAGCTGCAGGGTGAAATTAAGGGTAATCGAGACAGCCATGATGATTCACAGCAAGAAGAAAACAAAAAAAGCGAAGACTAAGCCGACTTTAACAAAATTTCCCGCATTTGATTTTTGCCTCGCGGCTTAATGGTATAATTTTTCTTCAAAATGATTAAGTTTGCTACCTTGTTTATTTTCTGCGCTATTGTTGCGCTTGCCCTGTTTTTTTACAGTCTGAAACAAAAAGCCTCATTGCCAATTTTCCAAACGAATGACCCAATGTTTGTCGATGAAGGGGTTATCGGTGATGACTTAAATGAACTATCGATAGAAAAACTAAGGCAGGGCCGGTATTCGGGCAGCGATATTGTTGTTGAGGAAACTTTGGCTCCAGGTTCAAATTATAAAAGGTATATTGTTTCGTACAAATCGGAGGGATTAAAAATTTATGCGCTTTTGACTGT
>Ga0076074_101_pt1 | contig 46038 bp, 47 predicted proteins | sample RifGroC1_FD_68184 | JGI IMG/M metagenome (GOLD analysis project Ga0076074, IMG submission 68184) | Parcubacteria (Wolfebacteria) bacterium GW2011_GWC1_37_10 | reverse complement strand
TTACAACATGAACAGAAACTTTTTCTCCAGTTTGTTTTTTTATTTGGGGAAATTTTTGACTGGAAGATCGGCTCAAAAGATTCCGGGGAAGCCGGGACCCGAGAAACCGGTTGGCTACTCAGCTCTCCTCCTCCGGATTTGATAGCTTTAATGTCTGAAGCCATAGTGCGAACTTCAATTTCGACAGCCGGCGGAGGCGGAGTTAAATTTTTCTTTTGCTCCGAAAGCTCCATTTTTAAATTTTATAACTTATTATAAAAAATACAAGTTTGTGGTTTTGCTATTTTAGAGATCTTCTTCGGGCGTGGAAAGCCTGATGGACCGCGCGAAGCTCTTTATTGGTGAGATGAGTATAAATTTGAGTCGTGGAGACATTGGCATGACCAAGCAAAGACTGAACTGAACGCAAATCAGCGCCATTGATCAAAAGGTCGGTGGCGTAAGAATGTCTTAACATATGAGGATGAACATGGCCGGGAATACCGGCTGCTTTGGAATAATAATCTATTAAACGCTGAACGGCGCGAGGAGTAATCCGACCAATAACTTTTGGAATTTTGGCTTTCGTAAGACTGATGAAAAGCGCCGATTCAGCATCTGTTCTTTTCTGCAAATAATTTTTCAAAGATTTCTTGGCGCCTTCGGAGAGAAAAACAACTCTTATTTTGTCGCCTTTGCCGCGAACTGATAATTCGCCGCGGTCAATATCAATGTAGCGGCCAAGACCGCAAAGCTCGGAAAGCCTTAATCCGGTGGAAAATAAAACTTCTAAAATCGCCCTGTCTCTTAAAGAGCGCAAATCGCTTCCAGAAGGAGACAAAAGCAGCCTTTCTAAATCTTTATATTCTAAAATTTCAATCTGGCGGCTGGGGGTTTTAGGAAGTTCAATTTTATCAGGCGATAAAACAGAATAATCATTCTTGACAAGATATTTTAAGAAATTGCGCAGAGCTATAATATAATAACTTTGAGTGGTTTTTTTATAATCAATGCCTTTGGCGGTTTTCTGGCGCGCCAAATGAATCCGGAAATCCCGGACTGATTCAAGAGTAATATCTTTCTCGGTTTTGGCCTTGGAAAAATCTAAAAAGGCGCGGAGATAGCGGCCGTAATTTTCCCTTGTTTTTACCGAACGATTTCTTTCGATTTCCAAATAATTGAGATAATCTTGAAGCAGTTCCTGGATATTAGCCATAAATTTTATTATACCAAAAACTGTCGCAAAATAAAGATTATTACGACAAATAATTAATTTATTTATCACAAAATCTCTATTAAATAAAACTACCTATAAAGTTATCCACAACCAAATTTTATTATTTCAGTTATAATAAAATTAATGGACAAAAAACTCATAATTGTCATCTCAATCTCCATCTTGATAATCGCGGTTTTAGGATTTTTTGCCTGGCAAAAATATTATAGAAGCGCTATCCAAACTCCTCAAACGAAAACTCCTTCAGAAAATCTGAATGTGATTGAAAATATGCCGCAGACAAACCCCTATGAAGCGAAGACAAATCCTTTTGAAGAAGCAAAAACAAATCCGTTTCAAGACGCTTATAAAAACCCTTTTGGCAAATAAATATGAAAATATTTAAAAATCATTTTAGCTTTAATTTGATTTTAGCTCTTTTAATAATAATGACCGGAATTTTTGCCGGTTATTCAATTATCGCACAAGCTCAAATTGATAAAATAACTTTTCCCGTCGCAGAACTCGGCAATTGCACGAGTGAAGAAGAATGCAAAGATTATTGCGATGAAGAAAAAAATATGCCTGTTTGCATTGATTTCGCCGAAAAAAACGGGCTGATGTCTACGGAAGACGCAAAACGCGCAAGAGTAGTGACGGAAATCGGAGAAGGGCCGGGCGGCTGCAAAAATAAAGAAGAATGTGAAACTTATTGCAACAGCACTTCTCATATGAACGAGTGTCTGGCTTTCGCGGAAGAACATGATTTAATGCTTGAGGAAGAACTGGAAGAAGCAAAAAAAGTAGCCGCTGCCTTAAGAGAAGGAGCAGAGTTGCCGGGTGGCTGCAAAAATAAAGAAGAATGCGAAACTTATTGCAATGATATGTCTCATATAAATGAATGTTTGGCTTTTGCGGAAAAAGCAGGGCTGATTCCAGAAGATGAATTAGAAGACGCCAAGAAAGCGGCTAAAGCTATGGCGTCCGGATTAACGCCGCCGGGAAACTGCAGGAATAAAAAAGATTGCGAATCTTATTGTTCCGAAGAATCTCATATGGAGGAGTGTATGAATTTTGCCGTGACAGCCGGATTTATCCCCAAAGAAGAAGTGGAAGAAGCGAGAAAAATGATGTCTTTGATGAAATCGGGGAACACTCCGGGCGGCTGCAAGGGCAAAGAAGAATGCGAAAATTATTGTTCTGACTCATCTCATATGGAGGAATGTATGAATTTTGCCAAAGAAGCTGGACTCGTGAGTGAAGAAGAAATAGAAAGAATGAAGCAAAGCGGTATGGAAAATATGGGCGAGGGAATGAATAAAATGAAAGAAATGATAAATAACGCGCCTCCGGAAGTCTCGGAATGCTTAAAAGCGAACTTAGGACCGGAAATAATCGAGAAAATCCGAAGCAGTGATTTCAGCTCGGTAAGAGAAGATATCGGCGAGACAATGAGAAAATGCTTTGAAAATTATCATCAAACGAGAGGAGGTGAAGAAATAGGTGGAATAAAAGATTATGAGTATCGACTGCCCGAAGGCGTTCCAATTGATTGCAAATCACAAGAAGAATGCGCATCTTATTATAATCAGCAAAATTTTGAAGGATATAAAAATTACGAACAGCAATATCAACAACAGTATCAACAGCAATACCAGCAATATTACGAACAAAAATCTCCCGATTATTACAATCAAGAAATTATTGATAAAAATTACAACTATATTCCATTAGAAGGAACTTCCGGATATCCGACCCAATATTATCCCCAACCGACTACAGATATAAATACTTACATTGCGCCGAATGAGATTGATTCCAACACCTATACGAATCCGCCAGAAACAGCTCCAACGGAAACAACGACAAATCTCGGGTCAAACTTATATAGAGCACTTCTTAAATTAATCAGCAGATAAATCCAATACTTTTTAATATTAAATAAACTCTTTAAAGAGTTTATTTTTTTAGCCCTTGCCTTTTTTAGGGCAATAAGGTAATATTAAAAAACTAATTTTTTATGCTTACAACAAGACAAAAGCAGAATATTTTTAAAGAATACGGCATCCACACGACTGACACCGGCTCGGCGGAAATCCAAATTTCTTTACTAACCAAACAAATTACGGAACTCACCGACCATTTAAAAAAGAACCCAAAAGACAATCATTCGCGCCGGGGCTTGCTTAAAATGGTAAGCAAAAGGAAAATCCTTCTTGATTATCTTTCAAAAAATAACAGCAAGAGTTATAGCAGCCTTGTGCGAAAGCTTGGCCTTAAAAAATAATGATGGCGAGCAAATATAAAAATCAAAGGATTGGAATCTTCATTGATATCCAAAATCTTTATCACTCCGCTAAAAATCTTTATCACGGAAGAGTAAATTATAAGGAATTACTCAAAATACTCGCTGGAAACAGGCAATTAATCCGCGCTATCGGCTATGTTGTAAAAAGCGACACTGCCGAAGGGTCTTCGGAAGCGGCTTTTTTTGACGCTTTGGAAAAAGCCGGCATTGAACTAAGAGTAAAGGATCTTCAAATTTTTGCGGGCGGAGTAAAAAAAGCGGACTGGGATGTGGGCATGGCGGTTGACGCGATTCGGATGGCTAATTCTTTGGATGCGGTTGTGATAGTTACGGGCGACGGAGATTTTACGCCTTTGGTGGAATATCTCAAATGGGGCTTGGGCAAACATGTGGAAGTGGCGGCTTTCGGCAGAAGCACTTCAAGCAAACTCAGGGAAGCGGCGGATTTTTTCATTGATTTAGATAAAATTCCGAAAATTGTATTTAAAAGATAAATTTTTATGGATTTAAATAAGCAACAATTCTCAATTGATTTTGCGGGACAACCGCTTACGTTAAGCGTTTCTAAAATAGGCGAACAAGCTGATGCGGCGGTAATCGGCACTTACGGAGACACTTCTGTTTTGGTGACCGCAGTAATGGGAAAACAAGATAAAGATATTAATTATTTTCCCCTTGTTGTTGATTATGAGGAAAAATTTTACGCGGCGGGAAAAATAATCGGCTCGAGATTTGTACGAAGAGAAGGCAGACCTTCAGAAAATGCGATTTTATCGGGGCGCTTGATTGACCGCAGCATCAGACCGCTTTTTGACCATGCCATGAGACGCGATGTCCAACTTATTATCACCGTGCTTTCTTATGATGAAGCCAATGACCCTGATTTCATTGCCCTGCTTTCCGCTTCAACGGCTCTTTTAATCTCTCCTATTCCATGGAACGGGCCGATTGCGGGCGTGAGATTGGCGAGAACCGCTGACGAAAAAACAATTATCAATCCAACTAATCAAATTTTTGAAGAAAATAAAAATATTTTGTTTGACGCTTTTATCAGCGCAACCAGCGAAAGAATAAACATGATTGAATTAGGCGGAAATGAAGCACGCGAAAAAGATATAGTAGAAACTTTTGGGGAAGGCCACGAAGAAATTAAAAAATTAATCGAATTTCAAAAAGAAATCGCAAAAAAAATCGGGCAGGCGAAAATTGAGATTGAAATAAAAAAACCCAGCCAAGAATTGAAAGAAAAAATTTCTGTATTTTTAAATAATAAAATAGAAGAAGCGCTCTATATTAAAGATAAAACCGAACGCCAAAACAGGCTTTATGAACTTAAAGAAAATTTAAAGCAATATTTACTTTCGGAATCAATTTCAGAATTCGAAGATATGGAAACAATTTGGGAAGAAGAAATTGATAAATTGGTCCATAAAAATATTTTAGAAAGCGGAAAACGGCCGGACGGAAGACAGCTTGACCAAGTTCGGGAACTTTACGCAGAGGCGGGAATCTTGAAAAGACTTCACGGTTCAGCTTTGTTTTTCCGCGGAAACACTCAAGCCTTGGCAGTGACCACTTTGGCCGCGCCCGGAGCGGAACAATTAGTGGAAACAATGGAAGTTTCCGGAAAGCGAAGGTTTATGCTGCATTATAATTTCCCGCCTTATTCAGTCGGGGAAACGGGAAGAATGGGCGGGGTGGGTAGAAGAGAAGTAGGACACGGCAATTTAGCGGAAAAAGCCGTTAAATCGCTCATTCCTTCTACTGATGAGTTTCCCTACACCATCAGAGTTGTTTCAGAAATTTTATCTTCCAATGGATCATCTTCCATGGCAAGCGTTTGCGCAGCGTCAATGTCTTTGATGGATGCAGGAGTGCCAATAAAAAAACCGGCGGCCGGCATTGCAATGGGACTAATGAGTTCGGAAGACGGAAGATATAAAATTTTAACGGATATTCAAGGTCCGGAAGACCATTACGGCGACATGGATTGCAAAGTGGCAGGCACGGCTGATGGCATCACGGCAATGCAAATGGATGTTAAAATAGAAGGCATTACTCCAAAAATACTGGAAGAAGTTTTAGAACAATCTAAAAAAGCTCGGCTGGAAATTTTAGATTTTATCGGAAAAACCATCAGCAAACCTCGGCCGGAAATTTCAGCTTACGCGCCAAGAGTTTTAACGATAGATATTTTGCCGGAACAAATCGGAGAAGTAATCGGTCCGGGCGGCAAAATGATTAACACCATTATTAAAGAAACAGGAGTAACAACAATCGACATTGAGCAGACGGGCAGGATTTTCATCACAGCGGAAAGTCTGGAAAAAGCACAAGCGGCACTGCGGCAAATCCAATCTTTAACGCGAACATTTCAAATCGGGGAAATTATCGAAGGGAAAATTATAAAAATATTGGAATTTGGAGCGATTGTCGATTTAGGAGGAGGAAAAGACGGAATGATCCATGTTTCCGAACTTAAAGAAGGGTTTGTTAAAAAAGTGGAAGACGTGGTTAAGCTCGGAGACATTGTCAAGGCGAAAATCATTAAAATTGAAAATGGGAGAATCGGATTGTCTATGAAGGCGATTAATAAATAAATGAATTAAATAAAAAACAGCCCAATCATTGATTGGGCTGTTTTTTATTTTGCTAAAAGCTTGGAAAGCCGGGATTTAGTTCTTGAAGCTTTGTTATTTTTAATAAGATTGACCTTGGCGAACTTGTCGAGTTTTTTGTAAACTTGGGACAAATATTTGGCGGCGTCTTCTTTTTTACCCTCAATAATAAGCCCTTTATATTTCTTAATAACAGACTTCAATTCGGATTTTCTTTTCAGATTTTTTTTCCGCTTTCTGACGCTTTGGCGCAAAGCTTTTTTAGCTGATTTAGTAATTGGCATAAGTGAAATTAGAATACTTTAAAAAAATGACGCTGTCAATATAAAAGATAGAAAATTCTCTGTTTTTAAGATATAATAAAATTTCATATGATATCTTTTTTATCCGGAAGAATTGTGGCAAAAAAACCGCAATTTATCATATTGGAAGCAAATGGAATAGGATTTAGGGTTTTTATTTCTCCAAAAGCTTTTTATAAATTGCCGAAAATCGGCTCGAAAACAAAAATTTTTTGCCATACCCACAACAAACAGGATGGCATGGAATTATACGGATTTTTAAAATATGAAGAATTGGAAATGTTTGAATTATTGATTTCCATCAGCGGCATTGGGCCGAAAAACGCGCTTAAAATGTTGGGAATTTCCGATATTGACCGCTTTTTCGCGATTATTAACAAAAACCGCACAGATCTTCTAACTAAAGCCGGCATTGGAAAGAAAACAGCGGAGAGAATCGTCTTGGAATTAAAGGACAAAATTAAGAGAAAAACCAACGAAGAACTCCTTCCTTTAATAGAGGCGGATTCCGACATTGAAAAAGCTTTAAAAAATTTGGGATATAAGCCAAATGAAATCCAGGAGGCAATAAAACATATTCCGACAAAAACAAAGAAAATCGAAGATAGAATAAAAGAAGCTTTAAAAATTTTGGCGAAAAATTAGAATTTTATATGAAAAAAATAATCGTCTCATTTTTTATTTTCTGCTTTTTGATTGTTTTTGGACAAAATTCTCCGGCAAAAGCGGCCCTGCCTTTGGAATTAAAAGAATCTATTGATAAAAAAGTAAAAGAAATTTTGGAAATAAACAGCCAAATCCAAGAAACCCAGAAGAAAATAGAAGGAACACAAGAAGAAAGCAAAACGTTAAAAAAAGAAATAAATAAGGTTGACGGCCAATTAAACCAGATAAGACTTGGCATTAAATCGAGCGAGATAATGATTGAAAAATTCGGATTGGAAATAGAATCTTTGCAATACACTATCGGCGACATTGAAGAAAAAACCGATATCCAAAAAAAAGCCATTGCCGAAACGTTAAGAGAGCTTCAAGAAAAAGACAATGACACTCTTTTGGTAATTTTTCTTAAAAATAAAAGCTTGGCGGAAAGCGTAAATGAAGCGGAAAATTTAAGCGAATTAAACGCCAATCTATCCGAAGAAATCCAAGGGTTAAAAGAACTTAAACTGCAATTAACGGAAAATCTCAGCGAAGTTTCCAATAAAAAATTCGGAAAGGAAATAGAAAACTCTAATTTAAAAAATAAGAAATTAATTTCTGAGGAAATTAAAAAAGACAAGCAGGTTCTTTTGGAAGAAACGAAAAATCAGGAAAAAGTTTATCAGAAAAATTTAAGCGAGTTGGAAAAAAAACAAGCGGAAATCGCATCAGAACTTGAAGGAATAGAAGAAGAATTAAGATTAAAAATAGATCCAACTCTTATCCCCTCTGCCAGACCCGGAGTTCTGGGGATTCCGGTTGAAATCTCAAGATTAACACAGGGATATGGGGCAACAACATTTGCCAAATACGGTTATCGGGGAAAATGGCACAATGGTATTGATTTTGGCGGTCCAATCGGAACGCCGATATTGGCAGCGGAAAAGGGAAAAGTGATAAACGTTGATAATCAAGACAATTATTGTTATCGGGGAGCTTATGGAAAATATATTGCAATCCAGCATGAAAATAATTTAACAACGTTATATGCCCATCTTTCGCTGTACAATGTTAAAATCGGAGACCAAGTGCAAAAGGGACAAGTTATCGGCTATATCGGCAAAACAGGATATGCCACTGGCCCGCATTTGCATTTTACGGTTTACAGCACCGCTACTTTTAATTTAAAACCCAGTAGAAGTTGCGGTCCCACGCCAACTGGCGGAGATATTAATCCGTTAAATTATTTAGCAATATAAAATGGAAAATTTTTTAAGATTTATTGAAAAATATTTAATTCCAAAAAGACTTTATCGACTAATCCAACCGATTTACCATTTTTCTTTAGCTTACTTGGCGGCTTTTTTTTACGGATTTCCTTCCGAGAAAATGACTGTGATTGGCGTGATTGGAACAAAAGGTAAAACCACAACCTGCAATTTAATCGCCCAAATATTCAATTCTGCGGAATTTAAAACCGGAATGGCGACGACTGTTAATTTTCGAATTGGAAATAAAGAATGGAAAAATGAAACCAAACAAACAATGCTTGGCAGATTTCAGCTGCAAAAATTGCTTTATCAAATGCAGAAAGAAGAATGCAAATACGCAGTGGTGGAAACATCGTCGGAAGGAATCTTGCAATATCGGCATAAGTTTATTGATTATGACGCGGCAGTTTTTACCAATTTATCGCCGGAACACATTGAACGCCATGGAAATTTTGAAAATTACCGCGCTGCCAAGATAAAACTTTTTGAAAAAGTGGCTCATAAAAAAACCGGCATTGGTATTTATAATTTAGACGATGAAAATGTTGAATTTTTTCTTGAGCCTAAACTATGGCAAAAGTATGGATATACAACCAAGTCAAAAGTAAATGGCGAAAAATTGAAAATTAATAATATTTTAAAAATATCCAAAATCAAATTAAGCGCAAACAAAACGGAATTTACGGCCAACAAAGAGAAATTTGAATTGCCGTTTATTGGCAAATTCAATGTTTACAACGCAGCGGCGGCGATTTGCGCTGCTTGGTCTCAAAATATTTCAAAGGAAAAAATCAGAAAAGCCCTGAAAGAAGCCAAAGCGCCGAACGGAAGAATGGAAATTATATATGCGAAAGCCTTAACGAATAGGCACATACGAATAGATAAAAAAAATGATTTTACTATCATCATCGATTATGCCCATGAACCAGCGAGCTTGGAAGCGGTCTATAAAACAATAAATGAAGCGCAAATCGCCAAGCGCAAGTCAAAATTAATCTGCTTATTGGGAGCGCAGGGAGGAGGCAGAGATAAATGGAAACGGCCGCAAATGGGGAAAATTGCAGAAAAATATTGTGACAAAATTATTTTAACCAATGAAGACCCGTACGACGAGAATCCGCTTGATATTATAAATAATATAGAAAGAGGATTCTCACGAATTCAGAATTTATATAAAATTATTGACCGTCTAGAGGCAATTAAAAAAGCGATTTATTTGGCAAAAAAAGGAGATGTGGTGATTTTAACGGGCAAAGGCGGAGAATCCTGGATGTGTGTGGAAAATAATCAGAAAATTCCATGGGATGAAGGGAAAATTATTGAAGAAATATTAAATCAGCGAATAACGAATTAATTACGAATTTACGAATAAACAAATTTAAGAATCCTGATATGAAAAAATATGAAATTCTTCCCCATCCGGCGGAGCTTCGCCTGCGAATTTACGGAAAAACAATTGAAGAATTGTTTTCTAGCGCCACTGAGGCAATGGCGCAGATTTTATCGCCGACGGCGATGAAATCTGAATTAAGAATTAAGAATTTAGAATTAAGAATTAAATTAAAATCAATTGACATCAATTCTCTTTTGGTGGATTTTTTGAGTGAAATTTTGGCAAAATCACAGATTAATAAATGCGTTTATTTAGTAGTAAGTAGTAAGTATAAAGTAGTACGGGAGAAACACGAATTTCAGGCAGAATTAACAAAATATCCGGTTGAAAAATTTGATGAAGACATAAAAGCGATTACTTATGAAGATTTGGATATAAAAAAAATCAAAGGAATATGGCTGACGAATTTAGTTTTTGATATTTAATAATGTTTAAACTTTTAAACTTTAGCTTTAAACTTTCATTTAAATATGATTGCAAAAAATAATCTTATAAAAATAAGCGATTATCTATGGGAAATACCGAAAACTTTCCGAAGCGATATGAGAGTTCCAGCCAGAATTTACGCCAGCGAAAAAATGCTGGAATCGGTTTTTAAGGATAAATCGCTAGAACAATTAGTGAATTTAACCACACTTCCGGGCATTGAAAAATACGCGCTAGTAATGCCTGATGTCCATGAAGGATACGGCTCGCCGATTGGCGGAGTTTTTGCCACTCGCGCTTCTGACCCGCTTCGCCAAGGCTCCAGCGAGGCAAGCGGTATAATTTCTCCCGGCGCCGTGGGCTACGACATAAATTGCGGGGTTAGATTATTAAAATCCGATGTTTCGGCCGATGAAATCAAAAATCGATTGGATGATTTGGCAACGGAAATCCAAAGAAATGTTCCTTCCGGACTAGGCCGAGGCAGAAAAATAAAATTGAGCGTCAATGAGTTGGATAAAATTTTGGAAAATGGAGCACAAGAACTAATAAAACAAGGTTACGGCAAAAAAGAAGATATGGAAAATTGCGAAGCTAACGGCCGATTGGAATGGGCGGATGCCAATGAAGTTTCAGATACCGCTAAAAATAGAGGCAGAGATCAAGTTGGCACGCTTGGCAGCGGCAATCATTTTTTGGAAATCCAGAAAGTGGAGGAAATTTTTGACGAAAACGCCGCGAAAATTTTCGGACTGTTCAAAAATCAAGCGGTTGTAATGATTCATACCGGCAGTCGCGGATTAGGACACCAAATCGCCACTGATTATATAAGATTAATGCTCCAAGTAATGCCGAAATACAATATTCATCTTCCGGATAAAGAATTGGCTTGCGCGCCGTTTAATTCGCCGGAAGGCCAGAAATTTTTCAAAGCAATGGCTTGTGGGGCAAATTTTGCCTGGGCTAATCGGCAAATGATTACTCACTACATAAGAGAAAGCTGGAAAAAAGTTTTTCTCAATGAAAATAATGAAAATCTGGAAGTTCTATATGATGTTGCCCATAATATTGCCAAATTAGAAGACGGATTATTGGTTCATAGAAAAGGCGCAACTCGGGCTTTTCCGCCTTCGGCTGGACGAAGCGAGCCTACGGCGAGACAAAGTCCGCCTTCGGCTGGACGAAGCGAGCCTACGGCGAGACAAAGTCCGCCGAGTCATCCGGAAATTCCCAAGAAATATAAAGAAATCGGCCAGCCGGTGATTATTCCGGGTTCTATGGGCACGGCTTCCTATATTTTGCACGGAACAGAAAAAGGAAAAGAAGCTTTTTACAGCTCTTGCCACGGAGCTGGTCGAACAATGTCACGGCACCAAGCTCTAAAAACTTTAAAAGGGCAAGAAATTATAAAAAATCTCGAAAATAAAAATATTATCGTTAAATGTTATTCAATGAGAGGAATTGCCGAAGAGGCGCCACAAGCTTATAAAGATATTGATGAAGTGGTGGAAATAGTGCATCAGGCCAATCTTTCTAAAAAAGTGGCGCGTTTAGTGCCTTTGGCGGTAATTAAAGGAGAATAAAAAAAGGCTTTGGAGATTATCTCCAAAGCCTTAAGACTTACTTCTTCTGCCGCGATCTTAAAATCGCGGCGGCTTGCCGGCATGCTTTCTTAAATAACTCATCCGGTACCCAAAGCTCGAATTGATTATAAACCCGAGCCTCGGGTTTATATCTTGTTGATTTCATTTTCCCACCTTGAAAATAAAAACAGAGAATTATGTTGCCGACAAACATCTCAACTTTGTTGTCAACAACGCTTTTTACCGAAACTTCAAAAGAAGGCATATCCGTCTCCTTTCTGTTTTCTATCGGACAATCCCTTCTCTAACAGGCGCTTTAACTGCTATCTTTAATTCATCACACTGGGCTTTTTGGGCTGGAGTTATATAAAACAACCCGAGCCTGAACTCTTCTGCCTGTTTCTGCAATCTGAGGCACTCGGCCCGATCTTCTTCTACGGCAGAGTTTACCAACATTATTGCGGAAACTACCACCAGGGCCGCCATTATTACAAAAGTGACAAATCTCATCACAATGCCTCCTTTTTTCTGCTTGTTTTTCTATAAGTTAATTTTCCTTATTTATCTTTCAAAGAACTTTTTATTTATAGCATACTTTCTCATAAAAGTCAAGACACTTTTTTAAGTCCCTCTTTTATTCCCATCTTTTTTATAGCCGCAACTTTTCTTCTTATGAAATCTGAGTTAATTCCAACCAAGTCGCAATACGAATTTAACCCCGAGCCATCAATAAAGATTTTTGCATCCTCTTGAATGGGGCGAAAATCGCGACCCGGCAGAGGGTATAGATAATCATCCACTGCTCGTTTAATCACTCCGGCCACTAAATTGACATTAGGACTGACATTATTATCCGGATCACCAAACCAATATGGACCACATTCTCCCTTTTTTTCCCGCACTTTTGCCTGGAAATTTTTTAATCGAGAAAATTTCTTCTTAGGAAAAAGTTTCATAACCGCCTCCTTTTTAAGGTTTTACTTATTCGTATTTATTTGTTAAAGGCCGGCCTTTTAAACGGCGTTGTTTTAATAATTTTAATACTTCTTTCTTAATTAAGGAAGGTTTTTCTTTTTTGATTAAAAGCCGATAAATCCAGTCAGCAATTTTTTTCATTTCTTTTTCTTTAAATCCCCTAGTGGTAACAGCCGGCGCGCCTAATCTTAGGCCAGAGGGATTAAAAGGCGAAGTGTCGCCGGAAATAGAATTACGGTTGGCAATAATACCAGCTGATTCTAAAATTTTTTCCGCTTCCAATCCTCCTATATCTAAATTTTTCAAATCAATTAAAAGCAAATGATTGTCCGTTCCGCCGGAAACCAAATTAAAGTCGTATTTTTTTAAAGATTCCGCCAAGACTCTGGCATTTTTAATTATTTGCTGTTGATATTTTTTAAAATTCGGCTTTAGCGCTTCGCCAAAAGCAACTGCAATGGCGGCAATAGCATTATTGTGCGGGCCGCCTTGAATGCCTGGAAAAATCGTTTTATCAATTGCTTCGTGAAGCATAAAACCTGAAGCATGAAGCATTTTTTCTTTTCTTGAAAATATCACCGCTCCTCTTGGGCCGCGCAAAGTTTTATGAGTTGTCGTCATTACCACATCAGCATAAGGAAATGGCGAAGAATGAAAGCCGGCAGAAACAAGTCCGGCAATATGAGAAATGTCAGCCAAGTGATATGCGCCAACGCTTTTGGCAATTTCGCCAAATTTCTTAAAATCAATTTTTCTAGGATAAGCGGAATAACCGGAAATAATTATTCTTGGTTTGTGTCTCTTGGCTAATTTTTCCACTTCAGAATAATTTATTAAGCCAGTTTTTTTATCAACGGAATATTGGATTGATTTAAAAAGTTTTCCGGAAATAGTGGCTTTATGACCGTGGCTTAAGTGCCCGCCGCTTGCTAGATCCATTCCCATTAAAATATCGCCGGGTTTTGTTAAGGCAAAATAAATCGCTAAATTGGCCGGAGAGCCGGAATACGGCTGGACATTAACGCTCCAATGTTTTGAATTTAATTTAAAAGCTTTTAAGGCGCGAGTTCTGGCTAATTCTTCAATTTCATCATAATAAAGATTTCCCGGATAATAACGTTTCCCCGGATAGCCTTCGGAATATTTATTAGTTAAAGGCGAACCCAAAACTTCCAAAATTTCCGGAGAAACAAAATTTTCCGAAGCGATTAAATCAAGTGTTTCGTCCTGCCTTTTAATTTCGGCGGAAATTAATTTATAAAGCCGAGGGTCGGATTTTTTAAGATGATTGAGTTTCATTTATACGATTTTAGCGTAAGGCTTCTTCAATAAGAGTTTTCAATTCGCTATAAGGCAAAGATCCATCGATTTTTTGTTTCTTATTATTTTTATCAATAAGAATGCTGTAAGGAGTGCCGCGAGCGCCGGAATCCATGGCCTCTTGAATTTGGCTTTCAATTTTTTCGTCATATTTTCCACTACTTAAACAATTTTCAAATTGCTGGACATTTAATCCAATATTTTGGGCAATTTTCGGAAGCTCGCTTAAATTAAATTTGTCATTGGAAGGCGTAATTTCAAAATATTTATCCAAAAAATTCCAAAAAGCGTTATTGCCGCCAAGTTCAGCCGCGCATTCAGAAGCAACAGCCGAGGTTTTAGCTTTGGAGTGAAGCTGTTCCAAGGGAAAATGGCGGTAAATCCAAGCGACTTTTCCGCTTGAACCGTATTCACTGATTATTTTTATCATTGTTTGGTGAAAATTCTTGCAGAACGGGCATTCCATATCGGAAAATTCAATGATTTTTATCAAAGCATTGGGGTTGCCCCTGATATGGTCTTCATTATTTATTTCCGATACATTATCAACGGCATCCAGAATTTGCGCTTTTTGCTGTTTTTCCCCGATAACTTCTTTTGACGGCAAATTTTTTAAGCCGGCGGAATAAACCCAGGCGCCGGAAATAAGAACCGCGGCAATTATAATGCTCGCCGGCAAAAAATAATCTATTTTTTTATTCTCAGAATTTTCCATAATATCGTTTATTATCTGTTAATCTGAAAATCTAGTCAATATGAAAACATAAAAAGCGCCAGAAATCATAATGACTTCTGGCGCTTGAAACTATTTACTTAGATTGAACAAGAAGGTTGTTATTTATAAAGAACTTGGAAAAAGGTATATCTTGGCGCCGTTTTGCGATACCGCCGCCTCAACGCCTTTACAAAAATGGCACTGGCCGACATAATTGGTCACTTTGGGTCTGCCGATGATTTTCTCCACCGGTTTTCTTCTGCCTAAAAAAGACAAAAGTCTTTTTTTCCACTTTTTCTCCCTTTTAAGCTCCCGAAGAAGAGGGATATTTATCCGCAAACTATCCCCGTTTTTCAAAGCCAAAGGAAGAAGATTACCAGCTTGCCGGCCAAGGGAATTGATTTTCTTTTTGCTTTTCCATAAAGAATACGAAGAAGGCAGCCAATTCCGGCGATGAATTTCTCCTAAAAATATTTCCCTGATCTCTCTGTCGCCGGAAATAAAGACGGCATTGTCTTCGCCATCTAATATCCGGAATCCCCTGATATTGTTATCGGGAAACAGGCCGGTATGGCCCCTGGATAGATGGCTCATATGCCCAAAAAACGGGTTTATCTTTTTTTCCAGCCGCAGGGGAATATAAGGATGAACAGGGAAAGCGGCATCTTTGATGCCGGCATCGTTGATCTTTTCCGCGATTTTATTAAGCAGTTTTAATGTTGCCGGAGAAAGCAAACCGAACAATTCCCCGCTTACCAATTCTTCCTCCGGCCTTATCTGAATGCTCTCCACCCAAACGCCGCCTTTGTCATAGAGAGGAATCAGCACTTCGGCAATGGCCTCTATTGACCGAGGAATATGATTAAAATTTATAACCTTAATCATCCCGCTCTTGAAAAGACTGAGGCCGGCAACTAATTCGAACTTTAACGCCTTGATATCGGCTAAGCCGATATCTAAAACCTCCAACCGGATGTCATCCATTTTCTTACTCCTCCTTGTTTGTTTTGTTTTTTAATCGTTAAATCGTTTTTTTTTATTGTCAAAGAACCGTAAATAAAAACAGCGAATCAGCATAGCTAAATAAATCGTCGCTGTCAACAGATTAAGACGAAGAAAATTAAAAAATATTACAATAATTAATCTTCAAGGTCTTTAATCCCTTTTTTTAATTTTATTTCAACAACCCAAAGTATTGTAAAAATAAAAAGCGTAAGAAAAGTAACGAATACCGCTATAGCATAAAGATTAAAGCCAACGGCTATTCCTATGCCAGCGGAAACCCAAAGGCCGGCAGCGGTAGTAAGACCCATAATTTTTGATTCTTTTAAAATAATCAAACCCGCTCCGAGAAATCCTATGCCAACAATAATTTGAGACGCCACTCTTGAAGGGTCGAAAGTGGTAATGCCCAAATAACTCTCATTGGCAAGCTTTGAAACAATAATAAAAAGCGCTGAGCCCATACTTACCAAGGCGAAAGTGCGAAGTCCGGCTGTTTTACCGGCAACCGCCCTTTCAATTCCGACCAAAGAGCCTAAAAATGCGGCAATAGAAATTTGTAAAAATATTCCTAAATTCTGTTCCATATAAAAATTATACTATAAATTAAAATATTTTAAAATTGCCTTCTCCTTGACCGGCGGCTGGATTTTAGAGCAAAGCGGTGAGCTTCATCGCGGGATTTCAACAAAATTCCTTTAATGCTATCCGCCAATTCCTTGAATGATTTTTTAGTTTTGGGTGGAAAGACCAATTTATCGCCGCTCCGCCGGCTGGCGGATTTTGCCAAGCCGACCAGGGGAATATTTAAGCGCCGGCTTTTTAAAACATCGGAAATCCAGTTGATTTGGGGACTGCCGCCGTCAATTAAAATCAAATCAGGAAGCGTCCATTCTTTGTGTTTTAGGCGCCTTAAAACCATCTCTTCCAAAGCCCGTAAATCATCGGATGGCAAAGCTGTTTTTATTTTAAACAAGCGATATTGGCTTTTTTCCGGTTCGCTACCAGAGAAAACCGCCATTGAGCCATAAGTTTCTTTTCCGGACAAATGAGAAATGTCATAGGCTTCAATGCGCTTTAAACCTTGGTTCTGGACATCTGCCCATCCCTTTTCCACTTCAGCAATCAAAGCGACATCTTGGATGTGTTTTAAAGCTCCGGCCTTTTCGGGGTTTTCTTTTCGTAAATCCTTTATTAATTTATTTTTTTGGCCGGATAAAAGCAAAATAATGTTTTTTATGTTTTTTTGGTATTCTTTCTTGGAAATCGCGCCAATGCATAAGCCGGGACACAAACCGATTTGATAATAAAAACAAGGCTGGTCGGAAAAAGGCCGGCCTGCCTTCGCCAAGGCTTTGGCAGGCAAACAAGTGCTGTAGGGAAAAATTTTTCTAATAATTTTTAAAGCGCTTTTGACAAGGGATAAACTTTGATAGGGACCGAAAATTTTAGCAGTGGCGGAAGGAAATTTTTCCAGCTCGCGTCCGCGAACAATTATTGGCTTTGGGTAATCGGTTTTAGGAATAACAATGTAAATAAAAGAACGATTATCTTTTTCTTTGACATTATATTTGGGCCAGTGTTTTTTTATTAAATTAGCTTCTAAAATTACGGCTTCTAAAAGAGTGCCGGTTTTTTTGAATTTTATATTGGAAGCAGAACGAATCATTTCGGCAACGCGCGAGTCAATGTTTTTTTGGAAATAATTCAATACTCTTTTCCTTAAAAAAACAGCGCGGCCGATATATAAAATTTCGTTTTTTTTATTAAGAAAAAAATAGACTCCGGGCGATAAAGGCAATTTTTTAGCCTGATCAATCAGCTTCATAAAAGTAGTTATAAATCAATTAAAAAACTTATTCAAATAAGAAGCCCCGCATTTTTAAAAAATGCGGGGCTAAAAACCTTGGCGAAGGTTTTATCGGTGAATCTTTCCGGGCAGGCCCGTCTTAGCTGGCTCTTTCGATTGTGAGCTGGCCGGTGACATCGAGAGCCGCGATTAACTTCTTGCTTTCGGTAAAGGTGAAGAAGGTCGGAGTTGCCTTTGAAGCGAGCGCGGCCGGCAGAGAGAAGGGTTTGACTTTCTTCTCTTCCAGATTAAGCGTATAGAACTTGCCGGTCGTGTTGATGATGAGAGAGCTATCAGCTCCTCTGGCAAGCGCTGTTATTTCGTCGCTGACCTCGCCGATCCTCCTACTTACGGCTGACCAGTTCAGCTTTCCGAAGGCTTCTCTCATCGGCACTTCGATGATATCTTTGCCGTGCGTGAACAAGACGGTGTCATTGTTGTTGTCGAAGAACACCGGACCCTTGATCTGTATTATCTGCTGATCGAGATTGCTCCCGCGGCAAACGTGAGTCATAGGGACCTTTAAGGACGAGTATCCGAGATAGCCGGGCAGGAATACGCTTTCGATGCCCAGCTCTTTCATGTTGCCGACGATCAGGCTGATTACCTCCTTAACGCTGTCGCTCATCCTGCCGATCAGGCCGACTGCGACGATCTGCTCGCCGTCATACTGGGTCAGCATGACATAGGTGATGAAGGTGCCGTCTATATTATTGACCAACGGGAGTCTCTCGCTGATGGTCCCGTTTGCTCCGATGATCATCACTCCTCCGTTGGGGCGCACGAGACAGGCGGTTATGAAAAGAAGCGCATTGAACAGCTCCTTCCCTAAGGCCTCCAACTGCCCTTTCGCGAACTCCTTTACGTCCAGCTTTGACTGCGGCTCTTTCTCCATTTAACTCTCCTTTTTTTGGTTTTTTTTTACCCTTCGCCAAGGGTTTTTCCGAATATTTCAAAGAACTAACACTTTTTAGAAAAAAGTTTTTTAAGCTTACAGAAATTAAAATTTTTGTCAATAGCAGCTAAATTGTCAGACAAGATAACGCTTAAGATAGGCGCCGGTGTAAGAATTTTTATTTTGAACAATTTCTTCGGGCAATCCTTTGGTTACAATTTTCCCGCCAAGATCGCCGCCTTCCGGACCCAAATCAATAATATAATCAGCTGATTTGATTATTTGCATATTATGCTCAATGACAATCACCGTGTTTCCTTTTTCAATCAGCTTATTAAAAACTTTCAGCAGCATTTCAATATCGTAATAATGAAGGCCGACAGTCGGCTCATCCAAAAGATACAAAGCGCGCCTGCCTAAAGGATGAGTAAGCTCACGAGCCAGCTTTATCCTTTGAGCTTCTCCGCCGGAAAGCGTAGTGGCTGATTGGCCAAGCTGCAGATAACCCAACCCCACTTCCTGCAAAACCTTAAGTTTGTCGGTAATGGTGTAAAGACCGTCGAAAAATTCCAATGCTTCATCAACTCTCATTTCCAAAATGTCGTGAATGTTTTTATTTTTATGTTTTACCTGCAAAGTTTCGCGATTAAAACGTTTAGCGCGGCAAACATCACATTGAACCAAAACCGGCGGCAAAAAATGCATTTCAATCAAATTAAAGCCAGCGCCTTGGCAGGCTTCACATCTTCCGCCGACGACATTAAAAGAAAATCTGGAAGCGGTATATCCTTTGGCTCGGGATTCTTCCAAAGACGCATAAAATTCGCGAATCGGCGTAAAAATTCCGGTATAAGTGGCGGGATTGGAGCGGGGCGTGCGACCAATGGGTGATTGATCAACCATTACCACTTTATCAATATATTCAGTGCCCAAAATCCGGCTGGCATTTTCCATTTCACTAAAACCGGCTTTTAAATTGCTTAAATTTTTATAAAGAACATCGTAGAGTAAAGAAGATTTTCCGCTGCCAGAGACGCCGGTTAAGCAAACTAATCTCCTTAAAGGGATTTCCACGTCAATATTTTTTAAATTATTTGCTCTGGCGCCGATAATTTTTATCTTTTCCGCGCTTTTTGACCGGCGAATTTCCGGAAGTTCTATTTTTTTCTCGTTGCTTAAATATTTCAAAGTTAAGGATTCTTTGAATTTTTTGGGATTTTTAATAAGTTCGCCGGTTTTGCCGAAGGCTACTACTCGGCCGCCATTTTTCCCGGCTAAAGGGCCTAAATCAACAAAATAATCCGATTCAAAAATGGTTTTTTCATCGTGTTCCACGACAATAAGAGTGTTTTTTTGGTCTTTCAATGATTTTAAGGTTTTAATGAGTCTCTCCGTATCTCTTTCGTGAAGGCCAATAGTCGGCTCGTCTAAAACATAAAGCGTGCCGGAAAGCTGAGAGCCGATTTGAGAAGCCAATCTAATTCTTTGAGCTTCGCCGCCGGACAAAGTTTCCGCTTCTCTGTCTAATGACAAATAATTAAGCCCGACTTCCAATAAAAAACTAAGACGGCCGATTATTTCTTTTAAAATATTGCTGGCAATCTTTTTTTCGCGCTCGCTTAATTTAGCTTCATAATCAATAAAAAACTCGTAGATTTTATCAATAGTTAAAGAACTTAATTCCCAAATATTTTTATTCTTTATTTTCACAGCCAAAGCTTCGGGTTTTAATCTTTTACCATGGCAAACGGGACAGATTGTTTTTAAAAATAAATCGCTTTTGCCCAAACCAGAGCAATCCTCGCAAGCGCCGTAAGGGCTGTTAAAAGAAAATAAGCGCGGCTCAACTTCGGGAAAAGAAAAATTATCATTGGGACAAGTCCATTTTGAAGAAAGAAGCAATTCCTCTTTTGTAAAATTCGCCAGCATCAATCCTTTGCTATGATTTAGGGCGCTTTCAACGGCTTCAAAAAGCCGGCTTTCGTCTTTAATCATTACTTCATCAATAACAATTTCGATGTCGTGCGGCTTATAGCGGGAAAGTTCTATTTTTTCATGGAGCGAATGGATTTTACCGTCAATTCTCGCTTCTCTAAAACCCAAAGAAAGAAAATCATAAAGCAATTGATAATACTCGCCTTTGCGACCGCGGACAACCGGAGCAAAAATCACAACTGTTTCTTCTTTTAAGCTTTTTGCCTTAGCGACAACAATATCAACCATTTCTTCCAAAGAAAGTTTTTTTATTTTAGAGCCGCACTTGGGGCAATAAACTTCGCCCAAACGAGCGTAAAGCACGCGGAGATAATCGTAAATTTCCGTCAAAGTGCCGACAATAGAGCGCGGGTTATGAGATAAAGCTTTTTGGTCTATGGCAATAGCTGGGGAAAGACCGATGATTTCATCAACATCAGGACGATCCATTTGGCCTAAAAATTGGCGGGCATAAGGAGAAAGAGATTCAATGTAGCGGCGCTGGCCTTCGGCAAAAATCGTATCAAAAGCCAAGGAAGATTTTCCGCTTCCGGAGACGCCGGTAAAAACTATCATTTTATTTTTCGGCAGTTCAAGATCAATATTTTGAAGATTGTGAACTCGGGCGCCTTTGATAATAATTTTGTCTTCCATATAAACAGCCCTGCCGCGCTCTGATGAGCGCGGTGGTTAATAACAAGATTAAGGAATGCGAAAGCAAAGTCAAATTTAAAACCAGTTTGCCAGCAAAAATAAAACTGCTGAAATAATCGCAACAGAAATTATTTGAGATATTATTCCAAAAAACGGCCGGCCCTCGAAAACTTTTCTAGTATGGGTGAAATGATGAAATCGGTGGATTAAAGTCAGAGGAAATTTTTTAAAAATCAGATAGCAAACTTCCAAGGCATCGGGCAAGATGCTGGCAAATACTGCAATAAAAATCAAAAATAGTTTTTCAAAATCCGTTGGAAATCCCAAAATTAAAACTGCTCCCGATAATCCAATAATCCCGTCTATTAAATTCTTGAAAAGGTCACTGGAGATTGTCCTAAAAGAAATAATAAATTTTTTCTCCTCGTAGCTGTTATTATCAGCGGGGAATTTTTTGATGGAAGCCAAATGGTAATCCCAATGGGGAATAAAATCCAAAGCATAATGGCTTATAAAAGAGACAACAAAAACAATTAGGGAATTGGAAAGATCGGCAGGCCGGCTGGCAAACTGCGCGCTGGCGGCGGAAGCGACAATAATGTGAGAAGATAAAATCATTTATATTATATTACTCTTTTTCATTTTCAATTTCTATAAGTTTTTCAATTTCTTTGTGAATACTTTGAGGAGTAATGTTATGTTTTTTGTTATATTCCGCCTGAATTTTTCTTCTGCGTTCAACTTCATCAATCGCCCTCTTCATTGAGCCAGTAATATTATCAGCATATAAAATCACTTTGCCATTAACGTTTCTGGCGGCGCGGCCCATGGTTTGAATAATAGACGATTCGCTACGCAAAAAACCTTCGCGGTCAGCGTCCAAAATCGCCACGAAAGTCACTTCAGGAAGATCCAATCCTTCCCGCAAAAGATTAACGCCAATTAAAACGTCAAACTTACCGGAGCGGAAGTCGGTCAGAATTTTAACGCGCTCCAGAGTTTTGGTTTCTGAATGCATATAATTGGCTTTGAACTTTTTTTTCTTTAAATAATCCGTTAAATCTTCAGCCATTTTTTTAGTAAGCGTGTTGATAATGGCGCGCTCTTTTTTAGAGACCACTTTTTTTATTTCTTCCATTAGATCGTCTATTTGACTGCGATTTTTTTGTTTGTTAAAAACCGGACGGACTTCAATCGGCGGATCAATTAAGCCGGTTGGCCGAATGACTTGTTCAACAATTTTGGAAGAGTTTTTCATTTCATAAGCGCCGGGAGTGGCTGAAGTAAAAATCACCTGATTGATTCTTTTTTCAAATTCTTCGAATTTAAGCGGCCGATTATCCAAGGCAGAAGGCAGACGCCAACCGTATTGGATTAAAACCTCTTTACGGCTTCTATCGCCCTCATACATCCCTTTGACTTGAGGAACAGCAATATGAGATTCATCGATAATGGTTAGAAAATCAGGGTGGCCTTCTTCGCCGGGGCTTCGGCGAGCCGAAGGAAAATAAGAAAGCAAGGTGTCCGGCGATTCGCCGCTGATTTTTCCGGAAAGATGGCGAGAATAATTTTCAATGCCATGACAATAACCAATGCTTTGAAGCATTTCCATATCATATCTGGTTCTTCGCTCTAATCGTTCCGCTTCCAAATAAAGCTTGTTTTTTTCAAAATATTGTAAGCGCTCTTTTAATTCCTTTTTAATTTCTTTGGTGGCGGATTCGATTTGAGGCTGGCTGGAAATAAAATGCTTGGGCGGAAAAATAACAATATCTTTTAATTCTTGGATTATTTTTTGGCTAATTGGGTCAACATCAGCAATAGAAATAATTTTTTGTTCTTTTATTTCAATCCTGTTAATAACAGCGCCGCTGGCAGGCATAATTTCAAAAACATCGCCCCGAACACGGAAAAATCCCCTTTTTAAGGCTCCACCAGTTCTTTCAAATTGCATTTTTACCAATTGCCTGATTAAATCTCCGCGAGTCATGTCTTTATTTTCTTCCAAATGGAGAGCGGCTTCGGAATAACTTACTGGCACGCCAAGATTGTAAATGCAGGAAACAGAAGCAACCACAATAACATCGCGGCGGCTCAAAAGAGCGCTAGTGGCTTGATGGCGCAAGCGATCAATTTCTTCATTAATCATCGCTTCTTTCTCTATATAAGTGTCGCTGGTGGGAAGATAAGCTTCGGGCTGATAATAGTCGTAATAAGAAACGAAATAATTGACGGAGTTTTGGGGAAAGAAATTTTTGTATTCGCGGTAAAGCTGGGCGGCTAAAGTTTTATTGGGGGCCATTACCAAAACCGGCATATTAAAATGAGCAATGACATTAGCCATGGTAAAAGTCTTGCCGGAGCCGGTAACTCCCAAAAGAGTTTGAAAACGATCGCTTTTTTCAAGACCTGCGATTAATTTTTTAATGGCTTGAGGCTGGTCGCCAGATGGTTTAAATTTTGATTTTAATTTAAAGAGAGACATTGCTTATAAATTAGCGGCAAACAAGATAAGAAGCAACTATGGCGGCTGTTGTTAGCAAATAAAGAGAGGGTTGCTAAGTTAGCAACCCTCTTTCTAATCCCAGCCGGTAATCCGGTTTGCAGATTTCCTCGAAAAATTTAACAATCTCTTCTATTTCGGAAAGGAACACGTTTAGAGATTTGATCAAGATGCTGTTCCCATGGTCTTGAAAATTGCTGAATGCTTTTTCAATAAGGGAATTGTAGCTGGAAAGGCTGTTTATTTCCCGCTTCAGTTTACAGCAGTCATTGATTATTGTGTGGTGGCAAAATTCGATTATTATTTTTGCCGGAAGACAAACGGCGCATTCCTCCTCGTTTAATTTATGACTCAGCTCTAAGGCAAAGCAAGTGTCGTGATAGATTTTTAAGAATTTTTCATCAAGTTTGGTGTAAATAGAACAATTGCCGTTGGCTTTTCCGATGCTAATCAACTGGTTATGAATATCGTTGTATCGTCCGGAGAATGCTTGCCATTTTTTGCCATTTAAGTCATCCATAGCAGCCTCCTATACATCTTTTTAGATTTTTAAAGCATTTACTATCTAATTTAATTAAACAATATTTCCAAAAAAAAGAGAAGTGGATAAGTCAGAATTTCCCCTTTTTTATTGCATTTCTTATGTTTTCCACGAAAGAATTGAAAAAATAAAGGTTATGAAAGGTTAAAAATTTCAGGGCGGAAATTTCTTTGGCTCGGAAAAGGTGGCAAAGATAACTACGGGAATAATTTTGGCAGACAAAACAAGGACATTTTTTATCTAAAGCTTTTTTATCTTGTAAAAATTTTGATTTGTTTAAATCAAGTTCGCCGGAACTGGTAAAAGCAATGCCGCGGCGGCCGTAATGAGTCGGCACGATACAATCAAAAGTATCAACTCCGGCTTTGATTATTTTGGGGATGTCTTCCAAATAGCCGATGCCAAGCAAATGGCGCGGTTTATTTTCGGGAAGCTCTTTATTTACCCAATTAATCATTTTTTCCATTATTTTTTTATCATCGCCAAATTCTCCGCCAATGCCAAATCCATCAAAAGGCAAATTTCCGATAAATTTAGCGCTTTCAATTCTTAAATCCTTGAATTTTCCGCCTTGAACAATGCCAAAAAGCGCTTGCTTTGATTTTTTGGCATTCAAGCAAATTTGAGCCCACTGGTGAGTGAGCTTCAAAGATTTTTTTGTGTAAGCGTAATTGGCAATCGGCGGAGTGCATTCATCAAAAGCGAAAATAATATCAGCGCCCAAAGATTCCTGAATTTTGATTGATTCTTTCGGACCGATGAAAATTTTTCTTCCGTCATTGGGAGAACGGAATAAAACTCCTTCAGATGTGATTTTTAAAAGTTTCGGCTGCTGGCCGCTTTTTATTTTCCCGCCGTTTTTTTCTTTTAAAATTTTGCCCATGCCAAAATCACGGCCAAAACCAAGAGAAAAAACCTGAAAGCCGGCGGAGTCAGTCATTAAGGGTTTGGGCCAATTCATAAATTTGTGCAATCCGCCGCTTGATTTGATTATTTTCTCTCCGGGTTTTAAATGAAGATGAAAAGTGTTGCAAATTAAAATCTGGCTTTTAGTTTTTAAAACTTCCTGGCTGTCTAAAGTTTTAATGGCGGCTTGAGTGGCAACAGGGACAAAAGCCGGAGTTTCAATTTCTCCGTGAGCAGTTTTTAAAATACCCAAACGAGCATTGTTTTTTTTGGATTTTTTTGAGATTTTAAATTCAAACATAAGTCTTGACAGGCATGGTATAATATATATAGAACATAAAGAGTTTTCAACTAAAAGGAGGTGGCAAGTATGAGGCGGAGATGGATGATAAGGGCAGTAGCCCATTGCAGTGAAGGCTGCAGTATTAAGGGAGAGGAGCATCTAGCCTCTCCCATTTTTTTGCGCAAAACGGCGAATTCTAAAATAATAACGATTGAGCCGTATTTTAACCAATATTTATGCGGTTCTTTAAAGAATCGGCTCAACTGTTATTTTAAAGTAATAAGAATGGCTCCTGAAACCATTAAAACAGCTCCTAAGACCGATTTCCAACCCAAAGCTTCGCCTAAGAATAAGGCAGCTAAAAAAATAACAAAAACTATGCTTAAGCGGTCAATGGCAACTACTTTTGAAGCAAGGCCGTATTTGATAGCAATAAAATAAAAAAGCCAGGAAAGCGCTCCACTAATGCCGGCTAAAATAATCAAAAACCAATCGCGGGAACTGAAAGAATTCAGGGAAAATCCGCTGAATTTTTTTAAAAAAATGCTGGTAATTACTAAAATTCCGGCCATAATAATCGAGCGAATGGTGGTTGCCAAGGTGGGGTCAATATCTTTTAGACCGAGTTTGGCAAAAATCGCCACAGCGGCCGCGGTAATAGCCGATAAAAAAGCATAAATTAAATACATATAAACAATTTTATAAATTTTACGTTTTAATTACAACTTTAAAAACGTGTTATAATTATTAAATTATGGAAACTCTTCTTTTAATCGACGCCAATTCCTTAATTCATCGATGCTTTCACGCTTTGCCGCCTTTTACCACAAAAGAAGGCCAGCCGAGCGGAGCTTTATACGGATTAGCAAGTATTCTTATTAAAATTTTGCACCCTGACAAAAAAACAAATGAAGCGGGAATCAACGGCGAACTACCGGAATTTATCGTGGCTTTTTTTGACAGGCCGGAGCCGACTTTCAGAAAAAAAGTTTTTGAAGAATATAAGGCCCACCGGCCAAAAGCGCCGGATGAGCTTGTTTCTCAAATAATCGAAGCCCATAAATTATTTGAAAATTTTGAAATAAAAACATATGAGATTGCCGGATTTGAGGGAGACGACTTAATCGGCACAGCGGCGGAAAAATTCAAAAACGAAGAGAATTTGAAAATTATAATTTTGACCGGAGATTTAGACGCTTTGCAGTTGGTGGAAAACGACAAAGTGGTAGTGGAAACAATTAAAAAAGGAATCAGTGAAACAATTATTTATAACGAAGAAGAAGCGATAAGAAGATTCGGAGTTTTGCCAAAGCAGATTCCCGATTACAAGGGATTGGTGGGCGACGCCTCCGACAATATTTTGGGCGTGCCGGGAATCGGGCCGAAAACAGCGGCGCCGATAATCCAAAAATACAATTCTTTGGAAGAATTTTTTGAAAAAGGAAAAGAAGAAAAAAATTATAAAAAAATTCTTGAATTTAAAGAACAAGCCCTGCTTTCAAAACATTTGGCTCAAATCAGGAGAGATTCGCCTTTGGAAATTAAAAATCTGGAAGAGTTAAAATATAACGGCTTGCCTAAAGAAAAATTAGCGAATTACTTTGGAAATTTAGGATTTCAAAGTTTGACAAAAAGATTATAAAAAATTATTTTCAATGGGCTTAATGACAATGCATCTGGAAGAACCTTCTCCGCTGCTTTCGGTTTTGATGTCTGGCCGAGAAGCCAAATCCACATGAACCAAACGGCGCTCGTAAGCATTCATCGGCGGAAGAGAAATTTCTTTTTTTTCGGCCACTGATTTTCGAGCGGCGGCGCGGGCGAGCTCCAAAATCAATCCTTCCCGCTTTTTGCGATAATTATTAACATCGACAAAAATCGATTCAATGTTGTTTTTTTGAGCGATTACTTTTGCCAAATAATCGAAATTATTGATAAAAGACGGAAGATTCTTTTCGGAAATTAAAGCATCATTTATAAAAACCAGCAATCGGTTGCCTTCTTGGTCATAAGAAACGGAAAAATCATCGAAACCCATCAGCTCAATCATTTTTTTAAAAATATCTTGCAAATTATCCATAATAAAATTATTTTGAATGCAATTTTTTGTCTATTGCAATCAGTTGTTCATTGCTGACTTTTAATTTTTTATTGATTATTACTTGTTGGATAACCGAAAAAACGGATGTTGTCAACCAATAAAGGCCGATAGCGGCAGGTAAATAAGCAAGGAAAAAAACAGTCATAACCGGGCCAAGATAAGACATTTGACGGCTCATTTTTTCAGTGGTTGACAAATCATCGGTGTTTTTGATTTTAGGCAAAGAAAGCCGGGCTTGTAAATATTGGGCAACAGCCGCCAAGCCAATGACAATAATGTTTTTTTTACTTAGGTCAATTAATCCAAGAAAAGAATTATTAACAGTTCCCGGCGCAGAAACAAAAGAATATAAATTTTCCAGAGATTCCGGAGTAATGCCTCGGGAAAAAACCCAATACAAAGCTATTAAAACCGGCAACTGAACAATAAGAAGAAGAAACTGGGAAAAAGGATTAACTTTGTGCTCTTTATAAAGATTAAACATGGCCTTGGCTTGCTCTTCTTTGTTTTCTTTATGAGTTTTTTGGATTTCTTTTATTCTTGGAGCTAATCGTTGAAGAATAGCTTGATCTTTGGCGCCTTTATAGAAAAGCGGCAGCAAAACCAAACGAATAAAAATTGTCAAAAGAATAATGGCAATGCCTAAATCAGGCCAGGGAAGAAAATCATATAAAATAACCAAGGCGTTAAAAAGCGGCTGATAAAATATTTGGTTAAATAGGTTGGCCATATTTTAGTAGATAGGGATTAGTATTTAGTATATAGGAATTAGTGATTTTAATTTTTCTTCCAACTCTTGCTTGGTTAATTCGGAAGCTTTCGGCAAAACACTGATTAAAATATCCTTACCGGGAACTTCGTGGAGTTTTTTTGAATAAATAAAATTAAAAATTGCTCTTTTAATTTTATTGCGCAAAACAGCTGACTTGGAAACTTTTAAACTGATTATTGCTCCGAAGCGGCTGTAGGGAAGATTATTGGAAGAAACCCTTACAATAAAAAAATCGCTTTTGCGAGTGATAAATTTTCTTTTTTCTTTAAACCACTGCTGAATTGGAAGACGGAATTTTTTGGCAAGCACAAATTTATTGATTGAGTTATTAAACCGTAATTTTTTTTCTTCCTTTTCTCCTCCGACGGCTTAAAACATTGCGCCCCCCCGGCGTTCTCATCCTTTTCAGGAAGCCATGGCTTCTTTTTCTTTTTTTCTTTTTTGGCTGATAAGTTAACGACATAATAAGAATAATAAATTGAATTAAAAAGAAAAACAAGGGTTTTGGGCTTTTTTATTCAATTAAAGAGCAATTTTATTTAGAATTGACGATTCTATAAAAATATGATATAATTATTTCGTTCTTTAAGAAGTTAATAAGCTTTAAAGATTCCCAATATAAATAAAACAGGAGGCGGTTATGGAAAAATCGCAGAAGAAATTCATAGTAAGGATTTTCCTGGAATTGTGGGTACTTTTTTTCTTATTCATGTTAGCCATCGCTGCTTTAAGCTGCAGTAGTATCAGCACTGCTCCGACAAGCGAAAAAGAGGCGTTCCCCATCAGACCAGATGACCCGACGCTTGGCTTGGTTATAAAACAAGGAACAGCTCATGCCAATCTCTATATAACAGACCAAGCGGGCAGACTGATTAGATCAATATACACTGAAGGAGCTGACCGAGTATTTGAGGTAAACGGACGGCCCCTGCCAAAGATTTTAATTCACCGGCTTCCGGTTGGGTCATACAGAGTGGATATTTATCCGTTCTATTACCGCTTTGTTTTAATTAGATTTTGGCGGTATAGAGTGGATTTACCAAAGCAATCGGCCAATATAACTGTTGACCAAAGAGTTAACAGCTATTACAAAGGCCGGTATGTTGGCTGGATTTTAGAGTTTAATGCCGGAAATATTCCGCCAACAACTAACGGATTCCCGGGGATTGGCATTAATCTTCAGGGTCCTCTTTGGAAATCACTTTTAGGAGGGAATTAATTAAAATGAATAACCTAATCGCCTTTCTAATGCTGATGCTGTTAGCAGTTGGTTGCGGCGGAAAAACTGTTCCAGCGGCAATGATATATATTCATCCGCAGGAACACCCGATTACCATATCACCTGATATGCCGCCGAACACTCCGTTTGGACAACCAGCTGATATACCCAGGAGCAAGGACGATGATCCAAGTTTGGTAACTTTCAAGAACCTCTCTCATTTAGTGGTGAGAGTGGAAATTGACGGCAAAAAAATAGCTTCTCTTAAGCCTTATGCCGCCACGGCTGATGTTCCACTAAGGAAAGGCGCGCATTATATACGCCTGATAACAGAAATACCCACTCGCCATTTCGGAACGTGGGAAGAGGAGGAATCGTTTACTATAATGATTTCTCCAAGAGATTCGGCCAGAATAATTTACCTGCCTTAAATTATTCTGACTGACTGCCCCGACCACAATAATAGTGAGCGGGGCTTTTTATTTGCTTGAAACCGAGAATTAATAGCTATAAACTAATAAACAATAATGACTTTATTGTTGCCAATAATCCATGTTAATACTAGGAATTGACCCGGGTTCAACAAGAGTTGGCTACGGATTGATAAAAAAAGAAAAAAATAATCTATTTTTTGTAGAAAGCGGATTGCTTGAAATTTTCAGCAAAAATAAGACTGACCGGCTTTTAGAAGCCGCCAAATCTCTTTCAAAAATCATAAAAAAACATAAGCCAAATGTGGTGGCGGTGGAAAAATTATTTTTTATGAAAAACCTTAAAACCGCTGTTGAGGTTTCCGAGACGCGGGGGGTCTTGACATTGATAGTCGGCCAACACAAAATACCTTTATTGGAATTTTCGCCATCAGAAATAAAAATCGCGGTTACGGGATATGGAATGGCTGACAAGAAAGCAGTGGCAAAGATGGTTGAAAATATTTTAAAAATAGATAAAATCAAGGGACCGGACGATATAAGCGACGCGCTGGCAGTAGCAATTACGGCGACTAATTTTTTGAATAATTTAAGACAATACTAAAAAGGTCGTAAAATTTGCCTTAAATAAAATGGCTATTGAAGAATCAAAAACTATAACAATACAAGCTAAGGGAAAAATTTGCGAGGAGTGCGGCGATAAAATGGATGAATTTGGAAATTGTCCAAGCTGCGGATTTACCGAAGAAGACAGTTCCACGGAAAAAGAAGATGATGACTCATCGCTTGGCGGAAACGAAGAAGACGAAAACTACTAAAATAATAAAAACCGCCTTCAGGCGGTTTTTTTGTTTTTAAATTGAAATTTAATTAATAACTGATAAAATTAGAAAATATTTATGTTGAAAAAACGAAAATTTATCGGACTTAAAATATTCGGAGCGCTCATTCTAATTTTTTTCGGAATAGTTCTTTTTTCTTTGGCAAAAGTCGCTCAAATAACCAAAGAACTTCCCGACCCAAAACAGGCAATCAACAGCCGCCAAATCACTCAATCAAGCAAAATTTATGACCGAACCGGAGAAATATTGCTTTATGAAATTTACGGCGAAGAAAAAAGAACAGTTGTTTCCTTTGAAGAAATTCCTGATTATGTTAAAAATGCGACGATTGCCATTGAAGATAAAAATTTTTACAGCCATCCGGCTTTTGACTGGCGGGCGCTGGCGCGGGCTTTTATTGTTAATTTGATAAAAGGCCGAGTAGTCCAAGGCGGTTCAACTATTACCCAACAATTGGCTAAAAACGCTTTTCTAACTTCGGAAAGAACAGTTGACCGGAAAATTAAGGAGTTGGTATTGTCTTATTGGATAGAAAAAAGATATTCAAAAGACGAAATTTTAGAGCTTTACTTAAATCAGATTTCTTACGGCTCAAACGCTTACGGCATTGAAGCGGCTTCCCAAATTTATTTTAACAAATCCGCCAAAGACCTTTCACTGGCGGAAGCAGCGCTTTTGGCAAGCTTGCCGAAGGCGCCGACTTATTATTCTCCTTGGGGAGCTCATATTTCCGAATTAATGAACCGGAAGAATTATGTTTTAGAACAAATGTTCGAGGTGGGATTTATTGACAAAGAAGAGCTAGAAAGAAATAAAAATCACGCCATTGAATTTACCAGCCAAAATATCGGCTCAATCAAAGCGCCTCATTTCGTGATGATGGTGAAAGATTATTTGGCCAATAAATACGGGGAAGATTTTATGGAAAGAGGAGGCTTAAAAATCACCACTACTCTTGATTGGGAAATGCAACAGATAGCCGAGCAAGTTATCAAAGAAGGAAGCGAAAGAAATGAAAAATTATATCAAGGCAAAAACGCTTCATTGGTTGCCCAAGACCCAAAAACCGGCCAAGTTCTGGCGTTGGTCGGGTCAAGAGATTATTTTGATTCAAAAAATGAAGGAAATTTTAATGTGGCGGCCCAAGGATTAAGACAGCCGGGTTCGGCTTTCAAACCTTTTGCTTATTTAACGGCTTTTAAAAAGGGATACACTCCGAATACAGTTGTCTTTGACCTGTCAACTGAATTTGCCCCTAATAATCCCGCTTGTCCGACCATTGTTAATATTTACGCTTCCAGTTCAAAAGAGTGCTATCATCCAGAAAACTTTGACAACCTCTTCCGAGGACCAGTCAATTTAAGAAATGCCCTGGCTCAGTCAATCAATGTTCCGGCAGTTAAGGTGCTTTATTTGGCTGGATTGGGAGATACGATTAAAACCGCCCAAGAACTTGGCATTACAACCCTAAATGACCCGAACAGATACGGACTTTCGCTGGTTTTAGGAGGCGGTGAAGTAAAATTAATCGACTTAGTTGAAGCTTATTCTGTTTTTTCACAAGAAGGAATAAAACATAACCAAAAAATCGTTTTAAAAATAGAAGATTCTTCAGGAAAAGCAATTGAATCGGCCTCTGACCAAGCAATAATGGCGGTGGAGCCGATTTACGCCCAACTGATAAACGATGTTTTATCCGACGAAGACGCGCGAAGACCTCTTTATAGCGGAAGTTTTTATTTAACAGCTTTTGACGATTATCAGGTGGCTTTAAAAACCGGAACAACAAATGATTACCGAGATGCCTGGACAATCGGATATACTCCCTCAATTGTGGTTGGCGTTTGGGCGGGAAACAACCACCAGGAACCAATGCAAAAAAACGCAGGTAGTATATTGGCAGCTTTGCCTATTTGGAATGCTTTTATGTCAAAAGTTCTTCCCAAATATCCAAATGAAACATTTAAAAAACCGGCTTCTTCCGAAGAAACCGATAAATTAATGATTGGGGGAAAATATTCCGATGATTCGGGCAATGTCCATAATATTCTGCACTATATTGACAAAAATAATCCCCTAGACCCCCTACCTCAAAATCCACAAGACGATCCTCAATACAACAACTGGGAAGTTCCAGTGCAACTTTGGAAACAGGGATTATTAATCAGCTCTTAATCGGCATTAAAATATAAAACCAGGAGATTTCTTCCGATGCCTTAAGAAGGGCGGGTTTATTATTGTTGTTGATTCCAAGAAAAATGTTTTCCGAGGTTAAATTTTTAATGCCGTCGAGCAAATAACGCCAATTAAAAATTATTTCCATTGGAGAGCCGCTTATTTTTGCAGGGATAAGATATTTATTTTCGCCCAAATTGCTTCCAGCCGAATAAACTTCAATATTTTTAGCGTTTTCTTTTATAATAATTTTTACTTCGTTTAGCCGGTCGGAGAAAACAGAGGCGAGTTTTACGGCATTAACCAATTCATTGTTGTTTAAAGTAATTTCTGTTTCGAATTTTTTGGGAATAATTTGGGAATAATCGGGAAATTCTCCATTAATGAGGCGGGAAATTATTTCAATGCTTTCGTTTTTAAATAAAATTTGATTTTGGTCAAAAAAAATAGAAGTGTTGTTGTTTTCTTCAAATTGAAGCCCTCTTATAACTTCTTGGATTGTTTTTGTGGGGATAATAGTTTTAAATTTTTTTTCAATATTTGAATTATATTGAGTATTAAAAATTGTTTTTTCCGAAAGGCGAAATGTATCAGTGGCGGCTAGTTTTATCAATGTGTCTTGATAGTCAAACAAAACACCATTTAGTTCTGGTTTGTTTTCGTTTGTGGTTGAATTAACAATTGAAGATAAAGAGTTTTTTAATATAGAATTATTAATTTCTAAATAAAATTTTTCGTTTTCAATTTTGGGGATAATTGGAAACTCGTCTTTTTTAATCCCTTTAATTTCCGCTTGATAATTATCGGTTTTAATTGTTAATTTTTCATTTTCCGATTCTAGGTTTATTTTTTCTGTTTGAAGATTGTTTATTATTGAATTAAAAAAATGTAAAGGAATTGTTAAACTTCCGTTTTCTATAATTTTCCCGGAAATATAACTAGTAACCGCTAATTCCAAATTGGTGGCGGAAATTTTTATTTTATTATCAAACGATTCAATTAAAAAATTTTTTAAAATTGGTAAATTAGAATTTTGATCAGTTATTCTTTCAATTGCCCGTAATCCGTCTTTTAAGTTTTTTTTTAAAACAATAAATTTCATATAACTAATATTAATTAATATAATTTGTAGTTGTAGTAGTGAGTGTTAATTTGTGGATAAGTTTTTATTTAACTTGTTTTTATTAAAGAAAATTAAAGTTTTATTTTTTATTAACTGGGGAAAACTTTTTAAAAACTGTTAAAAAAAATCAACAACTTTCATAAATTATATCTTTAATTAAAAGAATTTTTTGGTTTAAAGATTGATTTTTATTGATTTCATTAGCTATTTTTTCATAAGCATGGATAGCGGTGGTGTGATCTCTTTTCCCGATTTTATCCCCAATATCCGGATAAGACATCCCCAACATTTCCCGAAGCAAAAACATTGTTATTTGGCGCGGTTCCATCACCTTTTTTCTTCGAGAGTGGTTGGAAATATCTTCGGGGAGAACTTCAAAAAAATTAGCAATCGCTTTAATTACTTGGTTGGGGGTAACCTTTTTATCAACCCGATGAATAGTGTTAGAAATTATCTCTTCAATAATTTTTGATTGGAGGTCAACACCCTTTGTTTCTTGGTAGAATAAAATTTTATTTAAAATACCTTCTATTTCCCTGATATTTCTTTGAACCTTCGAGGCGATTGTTTGAATTGACTGGTCGGGAAGATTTTTTTGCATTTGGGAAAGTTTGGTTTTAATAATCGCCATCCTCATTTCAAAATCCGGATAAGTGATATCAGCGGCCATTCCTCCTTCAAATCTTGAACGTAATCTTTCATGAAGAGTTGGGATAGCGGCTGGCGGCCTATCAGAAGAAATTATTATTTGCTTGTTGTTTTCATGCAAAACATTGAAAGTATGAAAAAATTCCTCTTCGCTTCTTTCTTTGCCGCCTATAAATTGGATATCGTCAATAATTAAAACATCAATATTGCGGTATTTGTTTTTAATATCCTCCATCCTTTTATTTCTGATGGCGTTGACAACATCGTTGACAAATTTTTCACAAGTAACATATTTAATCTGAATTTTATTTTTGTAAACCTTTTTAATTTCATTGCCAATGGCTTGAATTAGGTGGGTTTTACCCAAACCAGTGCCGCCATAGATGAAAAAGGGATTATATTTTTTACCGACATTTTTAATAATAGCGAGGCTGGCGGCATAAGCCAATTCATTGGAAGAACCGACAATAAAAGAGTCGAGCGTGTATTTGGGGTGGAGGCCGGATTCAGGGTCAACCTTAAACTCCGGAAATGTCAGTTGTCCAATATTAATATCAATAGATTCAAGAGAAATTTTTTCAAAAGACGGGTTTGCGGCGCCAATAACTGAATATTCTATTTTTTTAATGGAGTCATCGAGGTTTTTAATAATTTCAAAGATTAATTTGTGGTATTTGTTTTCCACCCATTCCTTGGCGAAGTTGTTAGAAAGGCCAATAAGAATCTCTCCAGTGTCTTTTTTCTCGATTAATCGGCTGTTTTTAAGCCAAGTAAGGAAATTAGGCCGGGAAATTTGAAGTTCAATTTCAGATAAAGCGCTTTGCCAAAGTTGTTCGGGAGTAAATAACATAACTTAATAAAATTTTATTAATTAATCATAAGTATAAGGGCAGAGAAAAACCAGTCAAACACTAAAAAATTTAAATTTGGGGATTAGCTGTGGAAAACTTTTTTCAGCCAATTAAAACAAGGAAATTTTATTGCAGAAACCCACCAATCTATTATAATTAAATATATTATGAAGCCAATAGCGGAGATTAAAAACAAGTTAAAGCAAATGAAGCGCGAAGCGGAAGAGCGTGATGCCAAAAGAGCGGCGGAAAAAAGCAAACTTTCTTATCTTAATGTTTTTACCACGCCGATAAACACAGAAGCCCTAGCCATAATTGCGGAAGAAAGAGCAAAAAAAATAAAAGCGGCGGCTGTTGAGCTTAAAGAAAACAAGTTGGCAGTGGCGGTTTATGATCCAGGATCCAAGGAAATAAAAAAATTAAAAGAAGAATTAGAAGTAAAGGGATATCAAGTGACAATTTTTGTTGTTTCTTTGCCCGGATTGAATTATATTTTTGATTTTTATAAATTCGTTTCCAAAGAGCCCGGAAAAATCAGTGGAAAGATAAGCGTCGGTCAAATTAACGATTTGAAAAAAAATATAAATTCGCTTGATGGTCTAAATCAAGCGCTGGGGCTGATGAATTTGGCAACGGTTGACGCGGCAATGATTTTGGAATTAATTTTATTGGGAGCAATGGCAAATCGGGCTTCAGATATTCATTTTGAACCAATAGATAAAAAAATAAAAATAAGATTGAGGATTGACGGAATTTTGCACGATGTTTTTGAAAATCAAGAAAAAAGTTTTTACTTCCGATTGCTTTCAAAAATAAAACTTCTTTCCAATTTAAAAATTAATATTTATGACGAACCGCAAGACGGAAGATTTACAATTAATTTAGAAAACAAGGAAGTTGAAGTAAGAGTGGCAATCGCGCCTTCGGAATTCGGAGAAGTGGTGGTGATGAGATTGCTCGATCCGGAGGCAATTAATATTTCTTTGGGCGAGCTGGGAATAAGAGAAGACGATTTGGAAATTATTAAAACAGAATTGAAAAGGCCGAACGGACTGATTTTAAATACCGGACCAACCGGTTCGGGGAAAACAACAACGCTTTACGCTTTTTTAAAACATAAAAAAACTCCGAAAATAAAAATTATTACCATTGAAGATCCGATTGAATATCATCTGGAAGGCATTGAGCAAACGCAAGTTGACGAAGAGGCGGGTTATAATTTTTCCGATGGATTAAAATCTTTAATGAGGCAGGATCCAGACGTGATTTTGGTGGGAGAAATAAGAGATAAAGAAACCGGAGAAATCGGAATTCAGGCGGCTTTAACAGGACATTTAGTGTTTTCCACAATCCATGCCAATTCAGCGGCAGGAGCCATCCCCCGCTTGGTTGATTTAGGAGTAAAATCTTCCAGCATCGGGTCGGCTTTAAATTTAATAATCGCGCAAAGATTAGTAAGAAAACTCTGCGATAATTGCAAAACAATCAAAGAAACAGACAATGAATTAAAAATAAAAATAGAAAAATTTTTAAAGCAATTGCCGAAAAGAGTTAATAAAGAAAAATTCAAAGAAATAAAAATTTTTTCCGCGTCAAAGGGCGGATGCGACAAATGCAATAATTCTGGATATAAGGGAAGAATCGGAATTTATGAATTGATTTTAAACGACCCGGAATACGAAAAACTTTTAATTGATCCAAACCATATTGCTCTTTCTTCGCATAAAGAATTGGATGAGCTGATTTTTTCATCCGCTCCGGAATCGGCGATAAAAAAATTTGCCTTAGAACAAGGTATGGCGACAATGCAGCAAGACGGAATATTAAAAATTATTTCCGGAATGACAACTTTTGAAGAAGTGGAAGAAGTGACAGGAAGAATGCAATTTTAAATTTAAAAAATAAAAAAGCCGCCTAGCTCTGTGGGCACAGATAACTTTGAAAGTCAAAGAGATTAAGAATTGTTTCGAGGAGAGAGCCAGCCGAAACCAGCTCATCCGATAACTAAAAACAATTCCATTTTTGCCCACAGGGCCAGACGGCCCAATTAATCGAATAAATTATACATTAGCATAATTTATGAAAAAAGTCAATACTAAGGAATTTAAGAAAAATTCGGGGGAAGGAGGGCAATTAGACGAGTTTGTCGACTCGGTTTTAAGGCCGGAAACATGGGATGATTATATTGGGCAGAAAAAAATAAAAAAAGGATTGAAGGTTATGCTGGGAGCGGCTAAAAAAAGAAACGAATCAAGCGATCATTTATTGTTTTACGGCCAACCGGGATTGGGGAAAACAACTTTGGCATCTTTGGTGGCCAAAGAAATGAAAGCGAATTTAAGAATTGTTTCCGCTCCGACTTTATCAAGAATTGGAGATTTAGCGGCTATTCTTTCAAATTTAGAAGAAGGAGAAGTTTTTTTTATTGACGAAGCGCATAGAATCAGCCGACCGATTGAAGAATTGCTTTATTCGGCTTTGGATAACGGGAAAATAGGATTAATGGTTGGCAAAGGACCTTCGGCAAGGCAAATTTTTCTGGATTTGCCGCCTTTTACTTTGGTAGCGGCGACAACAAGAGTAAATTTAATATCATCCCCTTTGCGTTCGCGCTTTGGAGCGATTTTTAGGTTTGATTATTACGAAAAAGCTGAAATTGAGGAAATTATCGGGCGATCAGCGGAAATTTTAAAAATTAAAATTGAGCCGGAAGCAGTGGTTTTAATCGGTCGAGCAGCGCGTTTTACTCCAAGAACAGCCAATCGTTTGCTGAAGAGAGCAAGAGACGTTGCTCAAATGAAAGACGAAAAAATAATCAAAAAAGAAACGGTTTTAGAAACTTTTGAGATGCTGGAAATCGATGAAATGGGGCTGGAAGCGCATGACCGGAAGCTTTTAGAAACAATGATTAAGAAATTTAACGGCCGGCCAGCGGGGATTAATGCCTTGTCAGCGGCTTTGGGAGAAGAAAAAGGGGTAATTGAAGAAGTTTACGAGCCGTATTTGATTAAAATCGGATTTTTACACAGGACTTCTTCCGGCAGAGTGGCAACAGAAGAAGCAAGGAGGTGGCTTTTAATCAAAAGTTTTATATAATTTATATATGAGCGACTCCAAATCCCCAAAAGCTTTTACTTTAGTAGAATTATTGATTTATATTTCCATTTTCTCCGTTGTTTCCGGATTAATGGTGGGAATCATAACATCAATTTTAAGAGTTAACCAAAGGGAAACAGCTTCCGCCGAAGCAACGGCGCAGCTTAATTTTATTCATCAGACAATTTCCAGATTAGTAAGGGATTCTTCGGCAATAATAGCCAATTCAACAGAAGGCGATGTAAGCAATGACGCGATGCAAGGCACGCCTCAATCAAGATTGGTTTTAAGGATGGAAGATTCCGGCTTAGATCTTCCCAATGACCGAGACCCGATTGTCATCTGGAAAGACAGCGCAACAGGAGCAATTAAGATGTCGGAAGGAACTTCAACGCCCAGAGTAAGCGATTTAACAAATAGTAAAGTTGTTGCTGATAATCTGGAATTCACTAAATATTCCCAATATCCGGGGCATGACGTGGTATCAGTTGACATTCAACTGACAACCAGCTCAACAAATCCCCAATCAGTCACTCAAAGAGCTTTGAAATTCGCCGTTGCCCGAGTCTCAGCCGCCACCTTTGATTCAGATTTATTGCCGGGAATAGGCAATCAATACGATATCGGCAGTTTCAGCGGCACAGGCTGGAGAAAGATCTTGATGAACGACGGCTCCAATCAAAATCCCAGCTATACTTTCACCAACAGTCCTAATACCGGCATCTTCAGCCGAGGAGCAGATTTAATCAACTTTACAACCAACCAAATTGAAAGAATGGTTATTGACAACAACGGCAATGTCGGTATTGGCACCACAACGCCAACCGCCAGATTGGAATCCAAAGCCCCTACAACCGGATCATATAATACGGCCTTCCGAGGCCGGAGCAATGACGAAGGAGATTATATTGATTTGAATATTCAAAATGACGGCAAAGCCAATTTTGGAGGTAATTTCACCAATTTCGGCATTGGGACAACGGACCCTTTGGTCAAATTTTCCGTGTCAACTGCCGGCGTCAATGACGGCATCGGAGTTTATGGCAACAGCAGTCGCTCTACGGGATTATTGGTTAATTTAGAATCAGGCGCTTTTAACAACATAACTCAAGCCAATGACAATGGCATAATTTGGATGGGTCAAACCAGAGACAATCCCGGAGCTGGTTTTGTAATCGCCCCTTGGCGTTCTGATACCAGCGGAATACGCTTGGATGCCAGTGGCAATGTTGGCATTGGGACAACGAATCCGGGAACAAAATTAGATGTGGCGGGAAATATTAAATTTAGTCCGTCTTTCCAGTCTGTTACTATTGGCCCAGGCGGTCCGGCATCTGTTTCATTGCCAAGCAACACCTCTCTTTGTTGGCTTAGTTATGTTTCAACCGACAGTGGCGGCGATTGCGGAATAAATTATTCAACTTGGCAGCTATATAAAACTAATGGTAATTGGGGTCCTTGCACAGCCACTTGTTTTTAAAAGCAACTAACTGCAACGATCACCCCCCCCTGACACTTCTTATATTTTCCTTCGCTGTCGTCCGCTGAATACTGTCTATGGTTATTTGCGCAAATTGGTAAACAATTTTAAAAACAGCATACCAGAAAAAATGATTACCGATGTTTACCCATAAAACAACGTCAAACGAACAAGCCAAGCGGCTTGCTTTTCTTTTTGCAAAAGAAATTATTAAAAGCAAATTTTCTAAAAAAAGCGCTTTAATTATTGCTTTAAGCGGAAATTTGGGTTCTGGCAAAACAACTTTTGTCCAAGGATTTCTAAGAGGCGCGGGAATAAAGAAAAAAATTACCAGCCCGACTTTTGTATTAATTAAAACTTACAAACTTACAAACTTAAAAACTTATAAACTAATTCATCATATTGATTGTTATAGGATTAAAAATGCAAAAGAATTATTTAATTTGGGGTTAGAAAAGATTTTAAGCAATTCTAAAAATATTGTTTTAATTGAGTGGCCGGGAATTATTAAAAAATATTTGCCAAAAAGCGCTATTTGGATAAAATTTAAGTACGGGAGAAAAGAAAGCGAGAGAATTATTAAAATCAGCGAATAACGAATAAATTACGAATTTGTACGAATAAACGAATTTACTAATTCGTATATTCGTACAAATTCGTTATTCGTTGATAAAGCATAGCGTATGAAACTTACTTTTTATGGCGCGGCGCGGATGGTGACCGGCGCCAATTACTTATTAGAGGGAAGAAAAACGAAAATTTTAATTGACTGCGGGCTTTGCCAGGGCGGCAGTTTTTGCGATAAGCGGAATTTTGAACCGTTCCCTTATAATCCAAAAGAAATTGACGCAGTTTTGATTACTCATTCCCACATTGACCATACCGGCCGCTTGCCTCTTCTTTATAAAGCCGGATTTGGGGGAAAAATTTTTTCCACTCGGCCGACTAAAGAATTTAGCGAACATCTTTTAATCGACTCCGAACATATTCTCAATAAAGAAAATAATTCTCAAGAGCTTTATTCTCTGGAAGATATAGACAAAACAATGGAGCTTTGGGATGGGGTAAGATATCGCGAAAAATTTAAGATTAAGGAATTTGAAATTGAATTTTTTGATGCCGGCCATATTTTAGGATCGAGTTTCATTAAGGTTTCCAGCGAGGATGGCAAAAGCATTGTTTTTTCTGGAGATTTGGGCAATGTGGCAACGCCGATTGTCAAAGACACGGAAATAATTCCAGAGGCCGATTACGCGGTAATTGAGTCAACCTACGGAAATAGAATCCACGAAGATTTGGAAATTAGAAAAGATTTATTGGAAAACATTGCGGAAGAAACCATTAAAGCCCGAGGCGTGCTTTTAATACCGGCTTTTGCCATGGAAAGGACGCAAGAACTTTTATATGAATTAAATGAATTGGCGGAAAACGGCCGGATTCCCAAAGCGCCGATTTTTATTGACAGCCCTTTGGCGATAAAACTCACGGCAGTTTATAAAAAATATTCTCAAAATCCGGATTATTACGACAAAGAATCATTGGATTTAATGAAAGGAGGCGACGCAATTTTTGATTTTCCGGGATTAAAATTTACCCTGACAACCGAGCAATCAAAAGAAATCAACGATGTGGCGGCGCCGAAAATTATTATTGCCGGATCAGGCATGTCGCAAGGCGGCAGAATCCTGCATCACGAAGTCCGATATTTGCCCGATAAAAAAAGCGCGATTTTATTTATCGGCTATCAGGCAAACGGCTCTTTGGGTCGGCAGATTCTTAACGGCGCAAAAAAAGTGAAAATTTTAGGGCAAGAAGTGGAAGTAAATTGCAAAATAAAAAATATCAGCGGATATTCAGCGCATGCCGACCAGAAAAAACTGGTTGATTGGCTGAGGCCGGCCAGAAGAAACTTAAAAAAAGTTTTTGTAGTCCAAGGAGAAGAAGACCAGTCAATTCCTTTGGCGCAAAAAATTATAGATGAATTGGCGGTTGAAGCCGAAGTTCCTTTAAGGGGAGATAGTTTTGAGCTATAATCAACGAATAGCGAATTTGTACGAATATACGAATTTGCGAATTCGTTTATTCGTGAATTCGCAATTTATTCGTTATTCGATGATTTATTATGGAAAAAAATATTTGCCATTCAACTTATAAATATAAAATTTGCGTTTCCGGAGCGGCTGAGACCGGACATTGCGGGCCGGACACTTTTTCGGTGGCGGAAGAATTAGGCAGGGAAATTGTAAAACACGACGCGGTGCTGGTTGACGGCGCGACAACGGGATTTCCCTATTGGGCGGCCAAAGGGGCAAAATCAGCCGGCGGAATTGTGGTTGGACTTTCGCCAGCGGCCACGGAAAAAGAGCACGTGGAAAAATATCATTTGCCAACTGATTACCACGATTTGATAATTTATACGGGGTTTAATTATTCCGGCAGAAATTTGCTTTTTGTGAGATCGGCGGATGCGGTGATTTTTGGCTGCGGAAGAATGGGAACATTAAATGAGTTTACCATTACTTTTGAAGATAAAAAGCCAATCGGAATTTTGCAGGGCGAATGGGAAACAGACGAAATTTTCAAATCTTTAATTGAAAAATCGCACAGAGCCAAGGAGATGGAGGGGAAAATAGTTTTTTCGCCTGACCCGAAAGAATTGCTTGATAAATTGGTTGAGATTATAAAGAAAGAGAAAAAAGCCAATCACAATATTTTATAAAATATTTAGGCAAGGAGCGTCTTAAATAATTCAATGTATAAAAATATAATTCTTCCAGCGAGCATTTTGGCGGAAACAATTATCGGCGCCGGAATGTTTGCCTTGCCGTTTGTTTTTTTAAAAGCCGGGTTAACCACCGGAATTTTTTATTTGATTTTTTTCGGTTTGGTTTTTATTTTGCTGAATTTGATGTACGCGGACATAATTCTAAGGACGCCGGAAAATCATCGTTTTGTCGGCTATGCCAAAACTTATTTGGGAAGTTTAGGATTTTGGTCGGGAATGCTGATGACAATTTTCGGAACTGTCTTCGCTTTAACGGCTTATTTGGTTTTATCCATTAGTTTTGTTGATTTAATTTGGCCGACGGCGTCGGACATCTACAAAATTTTAATTTTTTGGTTTGTAAGTTCAGCGGCTATCTTCTGGGATGTTAACAAGGTGGCGATGTCCGAATTTTTTATTTTATTAGGAACAGCTTTAATTATTTTGGTAATATTTGGTTTTGGTTTGTCGAATTTTAATTATGCTTCGGTTACGAATTTAAATTTCAGCTATTTATTTTTTCCTTATGGAGTGGTTTTGTTTTCATTGGCTGGCCGGTCGGCTATTCCGACTGTTTTGGGATATTTCCGGAAAAACAACGAACAGCCTGTCCGGGCAAAATGGCCGATCATCATAGGAGGGCTTATCCCGGTTTTCGTTTATATAATCTTTGTTTTAGGCGTTTTGGGCTTTTCCAGCAATGTTTCCGAAGATTCAGTTTCGGGGTTAGTCGGCAGTTTGCCGTTTTTTGTTTTAGCGATGCTGGGAATTTTGGGAATTATTACAATGTGGAGCACTTATATTGTCATTGGACGAGATGTTAAAAAAAGCTTGGAGCATGATTTGGGACTGCACCAGAAAATTGCCGGATTAGCCACAATAATTCCGCCGCTGTTGTTTTATTTTTTGGGATTTAATAATTTTTTGGAATTAATAAGCATTGTGGGCAGTGTTTTTATCGGGATTGAAGGAATTTTCGTAGTTTTGATATGGAGAAAAGCTTCAAAAATAGAATCGCCCGAAGGACATAAGATTTTTGATAAAATTAATCCCCTGCTGATTTATTTATTGATTCTTGTTTTTATCGGCGGAGTGCTGTATAAATTAATTTATTAATATGGAAAAACGCAAACAATATGACGATAAAATAATTCTGGCGCGCCGGGAAAAACACGAAATTCCAAAAGGCTTTAAGGGGCTGGTTTTGTGCCCTATTTGCGGAGCGAGTTTTTATAAAAAGGCTTGGCATCATAATTTGAGAAATTATAAGAATTTGAAAGAAAATTTAGAAGTGAAATTTTTGATTTGCCCGGCTTGCAGAATGATAAAAAATAAGCAGTTTGAGGGAGAGGTAAAAATTTTAAATATTCCGCAAAATAATTTAGATAATTTAATCCATTTAATTGAGGCTTTCGGCCACAGAGCTTATTTAATTGATTCGCAACATCGGTTAATAAACATAAAAAAAGTTAAAGATGGTTTAATCGTGACAACAACGGAAAATCAATTAGCGGTGAAGATAGCAAAAAAAATCAAAGAGGTCTTCAAAAAGATCGATATTAAAACTTCTTACTCTCCGTCTCCAAGCGATGTGGTATACATAAAATTAGAATTTAGAATATAGCGAGTAGGCGGATTATTTATAGTCCTCGTAGTTGAATGGATACAATACCTCCCTCCGAAGGAGGCGGTACAGGTTCGATTCCTGTCGAGGACACCAATATCAAACTTTCCGATTTTTGCCCGACCGATTCGGCCGCGCGAAGCGATTTTGACGAGGGTTGTAGCGACTTTTATCCAGTTTTGGAAGGGTTCGAGCCAATCATTCTGCTTTTGTTCAATCCGCGCCATTTTCTCGTCCAGCGACTTCTTTTCCAAAAGGAGTTTTGATTTTTCTTCACGATAAATTTCCCTTTCAATATCTTGCTCTAAATAGCCGCCCAGAAGTCGCTGGAGCTTGGTTTGTATGGCGCGGATTTGATTTTGAGATTCAAGAACAAAAGCAGAAACGGATTGGGCGGATACCGCCTTATCTTTTTCTGCCATTTCCAAGAGTTTTTCCGCCCAATCCGCACGCAAAGAAACTTTTTGAATAAGAGATGATAACTGCCGATCTAATTCTTCCTCGCGGGTATATGGTTGCGAACATTTGATTTTCTTCTTGGTACAGCGATAGTAAATATGTCCTTTCTGTTTTTCGGCAGTTATCATCATCCCACATTCGGCGCACTCTATAAGTCCGCAAAACGCTTGCGGTTCATTCTTTTGCTTATGTCTTGGTTTGCCTCGTTGTTTTAAAATTTCTTGCGCCGAATCAAAAAGTTTCTTTGTGATGATTGGCTCGTACTTTCCCTCGTGGAGCTCACCGCCATATTTGAATAACCCAGTGTAAAACGGATTGGAAAGGATAAAAGTCGCCCTCGTCTTGTGGATTCTCTTTCCGCCGCGGGAAAATATTCCGCGTTGCGCCAAAAAGTCCGAGACATCTTCAAGCCGAGCGTTGCCTTTGGCGTAAAATTCAAAAACTGCTTTGATAACTTTCGCTTTCTTTCTATCCACGACAATGCTTTTGGTTCGCACATCGTTGATATAGCCGATAGGCGCAACGCTCGGATATTCGCCTCTACGGACTTTTTGGCGCAATCCTCTTTTTGTATTTTCGGAAAGGGAATCCACATAGTATTTGCTTTGCCCAAATGCGATATTCAACATAAATTTTCCCTGCGGCGTTGGCTCAAACCAGAATTGAGGAAATTTCATCGCCGCAATACGCCCGCAATCAATGAGATAAATGATTTGTCCACCGTCAACAGAATTGCGCGCCAATCTATCGGGATGCCAAGCCAAAATTCCGTCCGCCTCGCCCTGTTCAATTCTTTTCAACATATTGCCAAATATCGTTCGGCCCGGAATTTTGGCGGACTGTTTCTCTACAAATTCCTCTACCACATCGAGATTATTCTGTTTGGCAAAGGTGCGCAATTCTGTGATCTGCGCCTCAATGCTCAAAACTTGTTTGTCCTCAACATCGGTTGATTTGCGGGCGTATAGAAAAAATTTATGTTGTTCGTTATTCATAGAATTATTGGGCAAAGCAAATACTTAAAATCGCAAGGGATTTCGAACCTGCGCTTGGCGAGCCGCGCCGTGCGCGGCGAGCCAGTGTTTCCATACCTTTCCG
>Ga0076074_102_pt1 | contig 52345 bp, 65 predicted proteins | sample RifGroC1_FD_68184 | JGI IMG/M metagenome (GOLD analysis project Ga0076074, IMG submission 68184) | Parcubacteria (Wolfebacteria) bacterium GW2011_GWC1_37_10 | reverse complement strand
TCTACTTCAGACTTGGTATCCGAAAGTTCCTGCATCACTCTTTTAGCATTTTCCTGGTCATTCCAGAGGTTGGGATCCAAAGACTGAGATTCTAATTCTTGAGTTCTAGCCCTTTTTTCATCCAGTTTTAAAGAATCTTTAACACCTTCAAAATCGTCTCTCAAAGCCTTTATTCTATCTTTTGTTTCTTGCATGAAGATATTTTACCATCAAATGCCTACTCAAAATCTTTTGGTTCACAGATAACATCTTGAAGCTTAACGCGACTTTCCATTAAGACTTTGGCAATTGGCTTGGGAGCATTTTTCCAGCCTAGAGTCGCAGTTAATATTGTTGTTCCACTTAAAATAAAAAAGCCTTCTATGACAAGGGCCAGAGCAAAACCTACTACGACGCCAATTATTGAACCCCTAAAGGACCATTTGATAAATAAGTGATGCATTCTGGCAACTGAAAAAACCAAAAGAAAAACTAGAAGAACTACAAAAAAAGCTGTCAAATAATTAGGAGAAACAGTCAAACCACCAAGTTTTAAATCAAACGTTTTAAAGGCAGAAGCTAAGAAATTGTCCATTAATTAATAATATCAAATTTTATTCAACAACTTCTTCCTCCTCATAAATTGCACCATCTGCCGCCCCTCCGCCTGAATTGGCAGTTTGGCCGTCAGTTAAGGTAAAAGAATCTGTCACCAAAGAGTATATTGCCTCATCACTGCCAGAGTATTCAAGATAATAAATAATATGGAATATACCCGCCTTAGTGAAACCGTAAAAATAAAAAAAATCTCCGAAACTGAAACAGACGGAGCATTTGAAATTGAAGGGTTTTATGTCGGCTATGGTCTGACTATTGGCAATGCCCTGCGCCGAGCTTTGTTTTCTTCTCTTCCGGGCGCAGCCATAACTCAGGTGAAAATAAAAGGAGTCAAGCACGAATTTTCCACTATTGCGGGAGTTAAAGAAGACGCGGTTGAAATAATTTTAAACCTTAAAAAAATCCGCTTTCGTTTTTACGCCGACGAGCCGCAAATTTTAACTTTAAAAGTAAAAGGCGAGAAAAAAGTTTCTGCCGGAGATATTGAGGCGAATTCATTGGTTGAGGTAATAAATCCCGAAAGCCATATTCTTACTTTGACTTCTAAGAGCGCGGAAATTGAAATGGAGCTTACTGTTGAAAAGGGATTGGGCTATGTTCCGGTTGAAGCCAGAAAAACGGAAAAATTGCCGATTGGCGTGGTTGCCATAGATGCTTTCTTCACTCCTGTTTTAAGCGTTAATTTTACCGTTGAAAATATGCGCGTGGGAGATCGCACCGACTATAACCGCATAAAACTCTCTATCAAAACAGATGGCAGTATTACTCCTTCAAATGCTTTACATAAAGCCGCCAATGTTTTAAAGGACCATATTGAAAAAGTTGCCGCAATTTCCGTAATGGAACTGGAAACCGGCGCAAAAGTGAAAGAACCAGCCAAGAAGAAAACCAAGAAATCAAAGAAATAAACCCATATGCGCCATCATAAAAAAGGCAGAAAACTTCACAGAAAAAAAGGCCAACGCCAAGCTCTCTTTAAGAGCTTGATTAATAATTTGGTAGTTTACGAAAAAATAGAGACTACTGAAGCCAAGGCAAAAGAAATAAAGCCGATGGTTGAAAAAATGATTACCATGGCAAAGAAACAAAATTTGCCAAGCTTAAGAATCATATTGTCAAAGCTTTCTAAAAAACCCGCCCAGAAATTATATTATGAAATAGCTCCCCGTTATCTGGAAAGAAAAGGCGGATATACAAGAGTTATTAAAGGAGTAAAAGCAAGAAAAAAAGACGGCTCAAAAATGGCGATTATAGAATTTGTATAAGCCATTGACATTTAACCGTTATTTATATTATAATTTTAATTGTCGTTAAAATATTTTTTAAAAGTCGAAATAAATAGTTTTTAGGTTTTAGCTTTTATCCGCCGGCCGGCAGATAACATCTAACACCTAATACCTAAAAAATAAAATGGCTGAAAAAGCAAAATTTGAAAGAACTAAGCCGCACTTAAATGTCGGCACCATTGGGCACGTTGACCACGGCAAAACAACTTTAACTGCCGCGATTACGCATGTCCTTAAATTAAAAGGTCTTATTGATAAAGAAGAAAAAGTTGACGAAATTGACAATGCTCCTGAAGAAAAAGCCAGAGGTATTACAATCGCGCTTCATCATTCCGAATATCAGTCGGAAAAAAGGCATTATGCCCATATTGATGCTCCGGGCCACGCTGATTACATCAAAAATATGATTACAGGCGCCGCTCAAATGGACGGCGCGATTTTAGTCGTCTCCGCCGCTGATGGCCCAATGCCTCAAACCCGTGAACATATTCTTCTTGCCCGCCAAGTCGGCGTTCCGGCAATCGTTGTTTTCTTAAATAAAGTTGACATGGTTGACGACCCTGAACTTATTGATTTGGTTGAAGCCGAAGTCAGGGAACTTTTGAAAAAGTATCAGTTTCCGGGCGATGAAACTCCGATTATCCGTGGTTCTGGCTTAAAAGCCTTAAATGCCGCATCAGCTGATGACGAAGCTTGCAAGCCGATCATGGAACTTATTAAAGCTTTGGATGAATATATTTCAGAACCAGTCAGGGAAACCGATAAGCCGTTCTTAATGCCTATTGAAGATATTTTTACAATCGAAGGCCGCGGCACAGTTGTTACTGGTCGGGCGGAAAGAGGCATTATCAAAGTTAATGACGAAGTTGAAATTATTGGTTTGCGTCCGACTCAGAAAACCGTTATTACCGGCATTGAAATGTTCAATAAGCTTCTTGACGAAGGAAGAGCCGGCGACAATGTTGGCGCTCTTTTAAGGGGTCTTAAAAAAGAAGACGTTGAACGCGGTCAAGTCATCGCCAAACCCGGCAGTGTTACTCCTCATACTGAATTTGAAACGGAAATTTATGTCCTGACAAAAGAAGAAGGCGGTCGGCACACTCCGTTCTTCAAAGGTTATAAACCCCAATTCTATATCCGCACTACTGACGTTACCGGCGAAGTTATTTTGCCGGAAGGAATGGAAATGGTTATGCCTGGCGACACTGTCAGTTTGTCTGTCAAATTAATCGCTCCGGTTGCGCTTGAAGAAAAGCAAAGATTTGCTATCCGCGAAGGAGGCAAAACCGTTGGCGCTGGCGTGGTGACAAAAATTCTTAAATAAATATTACAAAGTTCTTTACTTATGGCAAAAAAGGAGGAAGCTTTACAACCAAAATTAAGGTTAAGGATAAAATCTTATGACCATCGCTTGATTGACAATTCGGCCAAGCAGATTATTGACACTGCCATAAGAAATGGCGCTGAAATTATCGGTCCGACTCCTTTGCCGACCGAGTTTAGGAAATATACTGTCAACCGTTCCACTTTTGTCCATAAAACAGCTCGCGAGCAGTTTGAACTGCGGGTTCATAAAAGACTGATTGATATTTTAAATCCCAATCAGAAAATTATTGAATCATTAAGCAATTTGACTTTGCCGGCTGGCGTAGACATTGAAATAAAAATGAAATAAAAAAAAGTTGCCGATATAAATCGGCAACTTTTTTATTTGCCTTCGTTGACATTTCAAAAACTGTTTGTTATCATAATTACCAAATAAAATGTTGAAATTTTATTTGAAATAAGATAATATTTTTCAGTTAGCCAAGTTTAAACAGCCGGCTATCTGGCTGTTTTATTTTGTTGATATGTCTTTTATTTTGGGTAAAAAATTTAAAATGAGCCAAATCTGGAATGGCGATAAAGTGACTCCAGTCACCTTAGTTCAGGCCGGACCTGTTGTTATAACTCAGATAAGAAATAATGAAAAAAACGGCTATTCCGCTGTTCAGGTCGGCTTTGACGCTACAAGGAAAAAAATAAGTAAACCTTTAGCCGGCCAGTTAAAGGATTTGGGCAATTTCCGGCATATTAAGGAATTTCGCTGTTCGGCTGAAGATGCCCAAAATTTAAAAATAGGAGACAAACTTGATGTCAGCCAATTTCAAGAAGGCGATCTCGTAAAAATAAGCGGTAAAAGCAAGGGTCGGGGATTTCAGGGTGTTGTTAAAAGGCATGGCTTTAGCGGCGGTCCAAAAACTCACGGCCAAAAGAATCGCTATCGCGCCCCAGGATCAATCGGCGCCACTGCTCCGCAAAGAGTTATGCCGGGCAGAAAAATGGCTGGTCGAATGGGCCAGGAAAGGACAACTGTTAAAAATTTGAAAGTTGCCGGAATCGACAAAGAAAACAATATTTTAATGATTAAAGGCGCTTTGCCCGGAGCAAAAGGCGCGTTATTGGAAATCAGGAAATAAAATTATGAAAATCGATGTTTTGAATTTAAAAAAAGAAAAAAGCGGAACGATTGATTTGCCGGAAAGAATTTTTGGCTTAAAATGGAATTCCGATTTAGTCCATCAGGCGCTGTTGGCTCAATTGGCCAATCGCCGCGAACCTATTGCTCATGCCAAAGGCCGCGGTGAAGTTTCTGGTGGCGGAAAAAAACCTTGGAAACAAAAAGGCACCGGCCGCGCCCGTCATGGCTCAATCCGTTCTCCTTTATGGAAAGGAGGCGGTGTGACTTTTGGCCCGACAAAAGAAAAGATATTTGCGAAAAAAATTAACAAGAAAATGAACCGATTGGCGATTTTCAGCGTTCTCTCAAAAAGAGTTAATGATAATAATTTGCAGGTTGTTGATGGTTTGTCGAATCAATTAAATAAAGAAAAAAAGACAAAAACCGCGACTAAAACATTAAAGAATATTTCTAATTTAAAGAGTACTCTTTTAATCCTTCCATCATCAGGCAAAGAAGCTCATCGAACGATTTCCAATTTGAAAAATACGGATGCCATCAGTTCTTATTCCTTAAATGTTTTTGATTTAATGAAATATAAAAATATTATTATGGAAAAGGAAGCGGTTGAAGAAATTAATAAACACTATAAATAAAATATGAGTTTTTTTAAAAAAGAAAAAAAAGAAAATAAAAAAGAAACCGGTTCTCCGGCAACTATATCGGGAACAAGAAAGAATACTTCGGTATTTTTAATAAAAAAGCCGTGGATAACAGAAAGAGCCGCTGCTTTAACGGCTTTAAATAAGTATGTTTTTATTGTTGAAAAAAACGCCACTAAGCCGGAAGTTGCCAAAGCGATTGAATCGATTTACGGCGTCAAAACTTCTTCGGTCAATATTATTAACAGAAAAAGCAAAGTAAGGCGGCTTGGCAAAAATATCGGAAAAATTTCCGGATATAAAAAAGCCGTTGTCACATTGAAAGAGGGGAAAATAGATATTATTCCAACCTAATATGAAAAAATACAGCCCAACAACTCCATCAAGAAGATTTATTACAAACGTTGATTACGGCGTATTAACCGCGGATAAACCCTATAAAAATCTTGTTGAGAAATTGACAAAACAAAGCGGCCGCAATAATCAAGGCAGAATAACAGTCCGCCATCAGGGAGGAGGGAACAAAAAACTCTATCGCTTGATTGATTTCAAACAAGATAAATTGGATATTCCAGCCAGAGTGGAAACAATTGAATATGACCCTTATCGGTCATCGTTTATCGCTTTGGTAATTTATAAAGACGGGGAAAGAAGATATATTTTAGCTTCAAAAAATATGAAAGTAGGCGATGAAATTATTACTTCTGAAAACATTCCGCTTAAAGAGGGAAATCGCTTGATGTTAAAAAATATCCCGGTCGGATATTTTGTTTATAACGTTGAAATCAATAGGGGAGCTGGCGGAAAATTGGCAAGGTCAGCCGGTTCTTATGTCCAGGTGTTAGGACAAGAAAATAGCTGGACTCATTTGAAAATGGCCTCCGGAGAAGTTAGAAAAGTTAATTGGAATAATTTTGCTTCCTTGGGACAGGTTTCAAATCCGGATCATAATTTAACAGTGCTTGGCAAAGCCGGCCGTTCGCGCGCTTTAGGCATCAGGCCGACGGTAAGAGGTACGGCCATGAACCCTTGCGACCATCCTTACGGCGGCGGCGAAGGCCGACAGCCAAGAGGCACTCGAAGGCCGAAAACCGCTTGGGGTAAAATCACCGGCGGCCGAAAAACGCGAAGCAAGAAAAAATGGAGCAATAAAATGATAATTAAACGGCGTAAATAAAATTTATATTAAATATGTCACGTTCATCAAAAAAAGGCCCATATGTCGATCAAAAGCTATTAAAAAAAATAGCCGGTTTAAAGCCGGGCGATAAAACAATTATTAAAACATGGGCTCGCGCTTCGGAAATTTCTCCGGAAATGGTTGGCTTCACGTTGGGCGTTCATAATGGAAAAGAATTTATTTCCGTAAGGATAACCGATGAAATGGTTGGTCATCGCCTGGGTGAATTTTCACTGACAAGAAAATTCGTCCGACATGGAGGAAAAATGCAGAAAGAATTGGAAAAAACAGCCGAAATAAAAAAATAACAAAGCAAATATGAAAACCCAAATCGCAAAATTGAATTATTTAAGAATGGCTCCGCGTAAAGTGCGGCTGATTGCAAGCAGTCTTAAGGGTTTGGCCGTCAATGAAGCCGAAGCTCATCTTTTAATAAGCCCTAAAAAAGCCGGCGAACCGTTACTAAAACTTTTAAGGTCGGCAATTTCCAATAGCAAGCAAAAAGAATTAAAAACCGAAAATTTATTTATTAAGGAAATCAGAGTTGATCAGGGTCCAATGCTTAAAAGATACATGCCCAGAGCTCAAGGTAGGGCAACTCCGATTCAGAAAAAAACAAGTCATATTATTTTGGTCTTGGCAGAATCGGAAAAAATAAAAGGACCGCGGTTTAAAATTGAAAAAGTTAAGAGAATTAAGGGCAAGGAGGAAAAAAATATTGAAAATAAAGAAAAAGGAGAAGAAAAAACAAAATCAGCCGAAGAAACTAAGAAGCCAGTTGAAAAACACGGCTTTTCCAAAAGAATATTTAGAAGAAAAAGCGTTTAAAAAATATGGGACATAAAATTAGACCAACTTCATTAAGACTGGGAATAATCAACGACTGGAGTTCGAGATGGTTCCCCAAAAGACTTGATTTTAAAAACCTTTTAGAGGAAGACGTTATGATTCGCGAAATCATTTCAAAAAAAATCAGTACTGCCGGCATTGATAAAGTTGAAATAGAAAGAACCGGAAATAAATACAGAGTTTCCATAAAAGTTAGCCGGCCGGGTTTGGTCATTGGTCGGGGCGGAAAAGGAGTTGAAGATTTGACTAAACTTTTGGAATCGGCCATCAAAAAAATCAGAATGAAAAAAGGCATTAAAGAGCCGGTTAATTTGAGTTTAAATATTGAAGAAGTTAAGCGTTCCGATGTTTCCGCCGCAGTCATTGCTCAAAATATCGCGTGGGATTTTGAAAAAAGAATGCCTTTTAGAAGGACAATTAAAAAATATATTGAGCAAATAATGCAGAATCGCGATGTTAAAGGAGCTAAAATAATGGTTGGCGGTCGGCTCGACGGCGCGGAAATTGCCCGGACTGAAACATTAACCAGGGGAAGATTGCCTTTGACGACTTTAAGGGCAAATATTGATTATGGACTGGCTACGGCTTTTACCACCTATGGAACGATTGGAGTTAAAGTCTGGATTTATAAAGGAGAAATTTTTAATAAATAATTAATTTTAAATCATGTTATTGCCAAAAAAAGTAAAACATAGAAAATGGCAGAAAGGAAGATCGCTTAATAGAAAGATTGACACAAGAGGGCTGAATTTAAGCTTCGGTTCATTTGGTCTGCAGGCGGCGGGCAGCGCTTGGGTTAATTCCAGGCAGATTGAAGCCGCCAGAAAAGCTATTACTCATTTTACCAAAAGAGGCGGAAAAATTTGGATTAGAATTTTCCCGGATAAGCCGATTACCAAAAGGCCGCCCGAAGTAACTATGGGCGGAGGCAAAGGCAGTGTTGACCATTACGTTTTTCCCGTAAAAGCCGGACGGGTTTTATTTGAAATAGATGGCGTAAGCGAGGAGTCGGCCAAAGAAGCTTTAAGGAGAGCCGGTTTTAAATTGCCGTTAAAAACCAGAATAATCACGAAAAAATAAATTTTAAATATGAAAAAACAGGAATTTCAACAATTAAAAAGCAAGCCATTGCCGGAAATCCAGAAAGATTTAACCGATTATAAAGAAAAGCTTAGACAGCTTAAATTTGACCTGTCTTTGGGCAAGGTAAAAAATATCAGCGAAATCAGGAAAATAAAGAAGACAATAGCGAGAATAATGACGATCAGCAATAAAAAATAACAAAAATATGAAAAGGCAATTAGAAGGTGTTATCACCTCGGACAAAATGAATAAGACTAAAGTAGTGGCAATTACGCGCCTGAAAAAACATCCGCGCTATCAGAAATTTTATAAAGTGACGCAGAAATTCAAAGCTCATGACGAGAATAATGAATATAAGTCAGGCGATAAAGTGATTATTGAAGAGACAAGGCCGATAAGCAAAGACAAAAGATGGAAAATAATTCAAAAAATATAATCAGCGAATAGCGAATCGGTTGCGAATAATCGAATAAATAATAAAAAAATTTCGTATTTGTTTATTCGTAAATTCGCATAAATTCGTTATTCGTTGATAAAGCAAAGTAAATATGATTCAAGAAAGATCAATTTTAAAAGTAGCTGATAATAGCGGCGCGAAAATCGTTCGCTGTTTTAGGATTCTTGGCGGCACAAGGCGCCGGTATGCCGGATTAGGCGATATTATTGTTGCCTCGGTCCAAAAAGCCGAGCCGCGCAAAGCCATCAAGAAGAAGGAAATTGTTAAAGCTGTCATTGTTAGGCAAAAAAATCCATTTCGGCGGACAAACGGCTCCTATCTGCGTTTTGATGAAAATGCCGTAGTTTTAATAGATCCCAAAAATGAACCGAGAGCTACAAGAATTTTTGGTCCGATTCCAAGAGAGCTAAAGGAAAAAGGTTTTGAAAAAATAGTAACAATGGCGGAAGAAATAGTATAAATCATGAATATGAAGATTAAAAAAGGCGATAACGTAAAAATAATAACCGGAAAAGACAAGGGTAAAAACGGGAAAATTCTCGCGGTTTTTCCCGTAAAAGGCAGAATTTTGGTTGAAGGTTTAAATTTATATAAAAAGCATGTCCGGCCAAAGCATACGGGCGAAAAAGGACAAACCGTAATGATTCCTCGGTCAATTGACGTTTCAAATGTCGGCTTGATTTGTCCGTCGTGCAATAAAATTACAAGAATCGGTCATCGCATTGAAGGAGAAAAAAAATTAAGAGTTTGCAAAAAATGCGGCGCAACAATATGAAAAAAGAATCATTAGTTGAAAAATATAAAAAGGATATTATTCCGAAAATGAAGGAAAAATTCGGCTATGCCAATAATATGGCCGTGCCAAAGCTGGAAAAAATTGTTGTCAATGTGGGTGTTGGCCGTCTTGCTCAGCAGGCGAATTTTGATAAAATTCTGCCCGAAGTAATGAACGACCTCTCGTCAATTACCGGTCAGAAGCCAGCCACTTCCGGAGCTAAAAAATCAATTGCCGGTTTTAAAATCAGAATTGGCCAAGTTGTCGGCGTAAAAGCTACGCTTCGCGGCCGTCGGATGTATGATTTTCTTGATAAGCTCATCAATATTGTTTTTCCCCGCGTTAGAGATTTTCACGGAGTTGATTTGAAAAACGTGGATAAAAAAGGGAATTTAACGGTCGGTTTCAAAGAACACGTTGTATTTCCAGAAATTCTCTCTGAATTGCTTAAAGTTGACTTTGGATTGGAAATAAGTATTGTAAGTAATGCTAAAACAAAGGAGGAATCAATAGAGCTTTACAAGCTCCTTGGTTTTCCTTTTAAAAAATAAGTTATGGCAAAAACATCTGTTATTGCAAGAGCAAATAAAAAACAAAAATATTCCACTCGTATTGTCCGCCGGTGTTTTAAATGCGGGCGAAAAAGGGGATATATTAGAGATTTTGGCATTTGCCGGATCTGTTTTAGAGAAATGGCCAGCCGCGGAGAAATCCCCGGCGTAAAAAAAGCCAGCTGGTAATTTTTATTGAATATGTATATTAATCTTTTGACAAAACTTAAAAATGCTCAAGCTGTTAAGAAAGAAAGTGTTAAGATAAATCAATCTAAAATGGCTGAGGCAATAGCTAAAATTTTGGAGAAAAACAATTACATCGGCAGTTTTGAAAAAAAAGGCCGTGGAATTAAGCGCGTAATTGAAATTAAATTGAAATATCAAGACAATAAAGGGGCGATCAATGGAATAAAACTTATCAGTAAGCCATCTCGCCGGATTTATTTCGGATATCGCGATATCAAACCGGTAAAGCAAGGGTATGGTCTCTTGGTTATTTCCACTCCCATAGGCATTGTTACTGGCCAGGAAGCGAGAAGGGCAAAAGCCGGCGGTCAAGCTTTGTTTCAAATTTGGTAAATAATTCTATATATGTCAAAAATCGGAAAACAACCAATAATTGTGCCTGAAGCCGTTAGCGTTAAAGAAGAGAACGGCTCTTTGGAGTTTAAGGGGAAAAATGGAACTTTGAAATTAAAAGTTTTGCCTCATATCAAATTTAATTTAGACGGCGGCAATCTTTTGTTTAGCGCTGAAGATGATTCTAAGCAAGCGCGGGCGAATTGGGGAACAATGCGCGCTCTGGCTAAAAATGCCGTTACCGGATTAACTGAAGGATTTTTCAAAATATTGGAAATAGAAGGGGTTGGCTACCGCGCTTCAATGGAAGGCAAAAATTTAGTTTTAAATGTCGGGTTTTCCCATCCGGTAAAAATCGTTCCGCCGGAAGAAATTTTAATCTCTGTGGAAAAAAATGCGATAAAAATTTCCGGAATAGACAAGTCATTGGTTGGAAAAATTGCCGATAAAATAAGGGCGACTAAAAAGCCGGAACCTTATAAAGGAAAGGGAATTAGATATCAAGGTGAATATATCAGAAGAAAAGAAGGCAAAAAAGCGGCTGGAGCGACAAAATAAAGAATATTTAATATATGGCAAATAAAAATAAATTAATAAATCAAAAAAGATTGAGAAGAAAAATCAGGGCGCGCGCTAAAATTTCAGGAACTACCGCTCGTCCGAGATTTTCTGTTTTTTTGAGCAATCATTACAGCTACGGCCAATTGATTGACGATGAAAAAGGCAATACTTTGATAAGCGTTTCCAGCAGGGAAATAAAGAAAAAAGAGTCTAAAACTTCTCTGTCTCACGCCATTGGAGAATTGATTGCCAAACGAGCCAAAGAAATTGGCATTAAAAAAATTATCTTTGACCGCGGCAATTATAAATATCATGGTCGCGCCAAAGCTATTGCTGAGAGCGCGAGGAAAGGAGGATTGGAATTTTAATAAATTAAAAAATAATTATGGAAAAAGAAAACGAAAAAATAACAAAAGCCGGGAAAAAGGAAGAATTTAAAAGAGGCCCGAAAAAAATCAGCGAATATCAGGAAAAAGTTTTGGATTTAAGGCGCGTTACCCGCGTCGTTGCCGGCGGCAAAAGAATGCGTTTTCGCGCCACAGTTATCATTGGCAATGAAAAAGGGAAAATTGGCATTGGCATTGCCAAGGGATTAGACGTTGCTCAGTCGGTAGATAAAGCCAAAACAGCCGCGAAAAAGAATTTGATGGAAATAAAGTTGAAAGGAAAAACAATTGCTCATGATGTTGAGGCAAAATTCAGCGCTGCCCGAGTGCTTATTAAGCCGGCCAAAAGCGGACACGGATTAAAAGCCGGCGGCGCAGTAAGAGCCGTATTGCTTCTCTCGGGTGTCAGAGACGCGACTGCTAAATGTCTTGGCGGAACCAAAAATAAATTAACAAACGCGATGGCGACCATTGAAGCTTTGAAAAGTTTAAAACAATAGAATATGCAACTTCACGAACTTAAATCAAATGGCAAAAATAAGGAAAAAACTCGCGTTGGACGAGGAGGCAAGCGCGGCACTTATTCCGGTCGCGGGCAAAAAGGTCAAAAATCCCGCTCTGGCAGAAGAATTAGGCCGGCGGAAAGAGATTTAATTCAGCGCTTGCCAAAACTCCGCGGTTTTAGAAATAAGTCGCTTTTTGAAAAGCCGACAGTTGTTGATATTGCCGATATTGAAAAAAAAGTGAATAATAATCTAATAAATCGAGAAGTTCTGCTTTCTGCCGGTTTAATTAGAAAATCGGCTAAAAAAATAAAAATTTTAGGGGTAAGTGAAAGTAAAAAACCTTTTGAAATTGAAGGTTTGGAAATTTCCAATAAGCTGAAAGAAAAAATCATCAGCGCCGGCGGCAGTATTAAATAAATCATAACGATGACCAATATTCTTCAGATATTTAAAATAAAAGAGCTCCGCAGCAAAATTTTAATTGTTGCTTTTTTGCTTGGTTGTTTTCAAGCTCTTTCCAATGTCCCTATTCCTGTGGTTAGCGCCGAAAAATTTGCCGGTTTTTTAAACGCCGCTCAATTTTTTGATTCCAGTCAGCTATTGAAATTTTTAAGTCTTTTTTCCGGCGGCGGTCTGGAAAAATTGTCTATTATGATGCTTGGAGTCGCTCCTTATATCACTTCCACGATTATAATGCAGCTCTTAACAATGATTTTTCCCCGCATCAAAGAAATGTATTATGAAGAAGGAGAAGCTGGAAAAGCTAAATTCAATCGCTATTCGAAATATTTAACCGTTCCTCTCGGAGCGTTGCAATCTTACGGCTTTTTAAATCTTTTGATTTCTCAAGGTGTTATTCCCCAAATGACTTTGCCTCAAAACCTTTTTAATGTTCTTTTAATTACTGCTGGTACCATGATTTTGGTATGGATTGGCGAGCTGATCAGCGATCAAAAAATCGGCAACGGCGTTTCTTTGATAATTTTTGCCGGTATTGTCGCTCAATTGCCAAGAGCTGTCCAAAATACTCTTTTTTCTTATGACTCGTCCATGTTGCCGACGCTTATTGCTTTTGTTATTGTGGGAATTGCCGTTGTTGCCGGAGTCGTGTTTATTCAGGAAGGGGAGAGGAAAATTCCCGTTGCTTATGCTAAAAGAGTAAGGGGAATGAAAATGTACGGCGGCGCGGCCAGCTACTTGCCTCTTAAAGTGAATCAAGCCGGCGTTATCCCTATAATTTTCGCCATCTCCATTTTGCTTTTCCCCCAGTTTCTTGCTCAAATTTCCTCTATTATTTCTTCTGATTTATCGCTAAAACTCAATGATTTGGTCGGCAAGTTTTTTAACAATCAATATTCTTATAGCGCCTTTTATTTTGTTTTGGTGGTTGTTTTCACTTATTTTTATACCGCCATCACGTTTGACCCGAAAGAAATTGCTAAAAATCTGCAGCGCGCCGGCGGATTTATTGCGGGTATTCGGCCCGGAGAATCGACAGCCGCAATGCTTTCCAAAATTATCAGCCGGCTGACATTTTCCGGCGCGATTTTTCTCGGCTTGATTGCGATTTTGCCGAATCTTACCCAGATAATCACCGGCATTAAATTTTTGACAATCGGCGGAACCGCTCTTTTAATCGTTGTTTCCGTTGCTTTGGAAATAATGAAGCAAGTTAATTCGCAATTAATAATGCGCGAATACGAAGAAATTTAAATTGTTAATAATGAGACAATTTGGCAATTTAGCAATTATAATTTTTGGACCTCCGGGCTCGGGCAAAGGCACGCAAGCGCAGTTATTGGCTGATAAGCTGGATTATGTCCACTTTGATACCGGCCGCTATATTCGCGAGCTTTTATATAATCCCAAATTCAATAAAAATAAGACGATTAAGAAAGAAAGGCAGTTAAATAAATCCGGCAAGTTAAACACTACTCCTTGGGTTTTGAAAATTGTCGATAAAAAAATTGACGAAATTAATCGGCTCAAGAAAGGAATTATTTTAAGCGGCTCTCCCCGCACTATTTTGGAAGCCTTCGGAAACAATAAAAACAGGGGAATAATGAAAGTTTTGGAAAAAGATTACGGTAAAAAGAATATTTTTATTTTTGTTTTAAATATTCCGGAAAAAGAATCAATTAAAAGAAACAGCCATCGTCTTATCTGTTCTGTATGTCGGTCGCCGATTTTGGGTATTTTTGACGACAAAAAAGAAATTGTTGTCCAAAGGATGAAAGAATATCGCCGACAAACTTATCCGATAATCAAAGAATTGAAAAAAAGGAAATTTAAAATTATCAACATCAACGCCGCCGCGATGCCTTATAAAATTTATTCTCAGATTTCAAAGAAGATTTTAAATAAATGATTAAATTAAAATCTCCCGAAGATATTGAAAAAATTTCCGCTTCCGGGAAGATTCTTTCGGAAGTTTTGGGAAAATTGTCCGAGAAAGCGAAAATAGGCGTAAGTCTGAAATCCTTAAATGATATGGCTTATTCTCTTGCCAAGGAATTTGGAGCCCAGCCGGCTTTTTTGGGCTATCGGCCTGAAGGCGCGAGCCGCCCTTATCTGGCTTCGATTTGCGCCTCGGTAAATAACGTGATTGTCCATGGATTTCCAACTGATTATAAATTAAAAGAAGGAGATATTTTAAAAATTGATTTTGGCGTTAAATATAAAAATTTCTATTCTGACGCGGCGATTACTATTGGAATCGGCGAAATTTCCGAAATTTCAAAAAATTTGATTAAGGCAGCCAAAGAAGCTCTTGACCAAGCTATTAAAATTTCCGTGTCTGGCAATACTTTAGGGGACATTGGCTATATTATCTCCAAAACTGCGAAAAAATACGGCGTTAGAGCAGTTAAGGGTCTTACCGGCCATGGCATTGGCTATGCTCTCCATGAAGAACCGATTATTCATAATTTCGGCGAAAAAGGAAAAGGCATAAAATTAAAACCTGGCATGGTCTTGGCGATTGAGCCGATGTTTGCGGTTTCAACCGACAAAGTGGTCCAAAAGACCGACGAAAGCTGGGCAACCAGCGACAATTCCTTGTCCGCTCATTTTGAACACACTGTGGCAATTACGGAAGACGGCTGTAGAATTTTAACCAACTGACTGGCAAAAATACGGCTCATCCGTGGGAGCGCCAAGAAAATATGTTTTTAGAATGTCTCGGAGGGCTAAAAAGCTTGGTCTCCAAAGGAGTTTTTAGCCCGAGAGCTAAGCTATTGATTTTTCGCTGGAAAAAATCAAATAGCGGTTCTAAAAATATATTTTCTTGGCGGTACTTGCAATAGACAAATCCAATTAAATAATTTAAAATTAACATTAAATAAAATTTATATGAAACCTTACTTATCCGTTATTATTCCGGCTTACAATGAAGCCAAGCGTCTTCCTTTAACTCTTATTGATATTGGCAAGCATCTCTCCAAAGCCGAATTCTCTTATGAAATAATCGTGGTTGATAATAATTCCACCGATGCTACTTCGGAAATCGTCAAAAGATTCTCCCATTTGATAAATAATTTAAAACTTATCCGGTGCAATGTTCCGGGCAAGGGCGCCGCTGTCCAAAAAGGAATTTTAGAAGCCGGCGGTAAAATCCGGCTTTTTATGGATGCCGATAATTCCACTTCTATCGACCAGTTTGGTAAAATGATTCCTTATTTCAGTGAAGGATATGATGTTGTTATTGGCTCGCGCGATGTCTCTGGAAGTCAATTAATTCCTCCTCAGCCTTGGTATCGCAGAATAAGCGGCAATGTTGGTAATTTAATAATTCAAGCCCTGCTTTTGCCCGGGCTCTGGGATACTCAATGCGGCTTTAAGGCTTTTACGGAAAAATCCGCTTTAAGAATTTTTCCCTTGATAAAAATCGGCAAATGGGGTTTTGATGTTGAAGTATTGTCCTTGGCAAAAACAACTGGCTTCAAGATAAAAGAAATTCCCGTTGTTTGGGTTAATAATCCCTTTTCCCACGTCAAAGCATCGGCCTACTTGCAAGTTTTATGGGAAGTGTTTAAAATCCGATATTGGTTAACGATGAATAAATATAAATTATGAAATATTATCTCAGCAAAGAGCGTCTTGAAGAATTAAAAACTGAATTGGAAAGGTTTAAAAAAGAAGTCCGTGTTGAAATTGCCGAGCGTCTCCGCCGCGCCAAAGAATACGGAGATCTTTCGGAAAATTCTGAATATACGGCTGCCAAAGACGAACAGGCAAGAACAGAAAGCCGAATTTTTGAGCTGGAAAACACCATCAGGCACGCGGTTATCATCAAAAAAACAACTGATAAAGAATTTGTCCAAATTGGCTCAACTATTGAAGCCAAGAAAAACGGCAGTGTTGTTAAATACACCATTGTCGGCTCTGACGAAGCCAAGCCGGAAGCCAATTTGATTTCCAATGAATCTCCCTTAGGACAGGCATTTATTGGCAAAAAAATCAGCGATGTAATCGAAGTAATCACTCCCGGCGGAAAAATCCAATATAAAATAACCAAAATCAATTAGTTGAATATGCTCGAAGATATTATCAAAGAGCGCAAGAAAAAAATAGATAACTTATCCGCGGCAGGCCTTAATCCTTATCCGGAAAAAGTCAGGCGAACTCATCTCATAAAAGAAATTTTGGATAATTTTTCCGGATTTTCAAAAAGCCGGAAAAAAATATTTATTTGCGGCAGAATTTTTGGCATCCGCGATATGGGGAAAATAATTTTTTATGACGTTGCTGATTCCAGTGGAAGAATTCAGGGAGTCCTAAAAAAAGATAATCTCAAAAAAGAATTTAATCTTTTTAGAAACAACATAGACATCGGCGATTTTATTGAAATTAGCGGTATTTTGTTTTTAACACAAAAAAAGGAAAAAAGCTTGGAAATTAAAAGTTTTCGTCCGATTGTAAAAAGCTTAAGGCCTCTGCCCAGCCAATGGTATGGTTTGGAAGACGTGGAAACTCGATTGCGCAAAAGGCATCTTGATATTCTTCTTAATCCGGAAGTCAGGGAAATTTTCTTAAAGAAAAATATTTTTTGGCAAACTTTTCGAGATTATCTTAGAAAAGAAGGATTTTTGGAAGTTGAAACTCCGGTTCTGGAAGCCACTCCCGGAGGCGCCGAAGCTGAGCCATTTATCACTCATCACAATGCCCTAAACCGCGATTTTTATTTGCGGATTTCTTTGGAAATCGCTTTAAAAAAACTTTTAGTTGCCGGCTATGAGAAAATTTTTGAAATTGGCCGGGTTTTCAGAAATGAGGGCATTAGTCCGGAACACTTGCAGGATTATACTCAATTGGAATTGTATTGGGCTTATGAAAACGAGGATACTTTAATGAAATTTGTGGAAAAAATTTATAAGCTTGTCATAAAAAACACTTGCGGAAGTTTGATGACGAATTATCGCGGTCAAAAAATAAATTGGGTTAAGAAATGGGAAAAAATTGATTATCGGGAGATTTTCAAGAAAAAAACCGGATTAGACTTAAAGAAAGCCGATCGCGAAGAATTTTTCAAAAAAGCCGTAGAAATAGGGCTTGAACCGGATAAAAATCTTGGCCGCGGCCGATTAATTGATTTGCTTTATAAAAAATTAGTCAGGCCGACTTTGATTCAGCCGGTGTTCTTGGTCAATCAGCCGGCTGATATTGAGCCTTTGGCGAAAAAATCATTAAAAGACCCGAGTTTGGTTTATCGTTTTCAAATAATTGCCTGCGGCACAGAGCTTGGCAAAGGATTTTCTGAAGCCAATGACCCCATTGACCAGAGAAAGCGATTTGAAGAGCAAATGAAAATGCGTCAGGCCGGAGATATGGAAGCCCAGAGATTAGATGAAGAATTTTTAGAAGCTTTGGAATACGGCATGCCGCCAGCCGCTGGTTTTGGATTATCGGAAAGGCTTTTTGCTGTTTTAATGGATCGGCCGATAAGGGAAACAACGATTTTCCCCTTAATGAGGCCTCAAGATTGATTTAAATGTCTGAAAATAGATTAAAATATAAATTATGTTGGACATCGAGTTAATCCGGCAAAACCCGGAAAAAGTTAAAAAAGGAATTGCAAATAAAAAAATCAACCCGAAATTAGTTGATGATTTTTTAAATTTGGACGCAGTATGGAGAAAATTGACAAAAGAAACGGATGATTTTAGGGCAAATCAGAAAATATTAAGCGAAAACCGGAAAATAGAAGAAGCTAAATCCTTAAAAGAAAAAATAAAAAATAACGAAGAGAAAATCAAAACGATTGAAAAACAGCGGGAGGAAATTCTGTATCTTTTGCCAAATTTGCCGTTTGATGAAGTTCCTGTTGGAAAAGACGAATCAGAAAGTCAAGTTTTAAAAGTTTGGGGTAATATTCCAAAATTCGATTTCGAACCAAAAGACCATTTGGAACTTGGCGAGGCGCTCGGCATCATTGATACAGAAAGAGCAAGCAAGGTTTCCGGCTCAAGATTCGGTTATTTGAAAAATCAGGCCGCGCTTTTGGAATTTGCCCTTGTTCAATTTGCTCTAGACATAATTACTAAAGAGGGATTTATTCCAATTATTCCGCCGGCAATGATAAAACCTGAAGCTATGCGGGCAATGGGTTATGTTGAGCGCGGCGGAGAAGAAATTTATTTTTTAGAAAAAGACAATTTATATTTAATCGGCACTTCTGAGCAGGCTGTTGGTCCCATGCATATGGATGAAGTATTTAATGATGTAGATTTGCCACGCCGCTATCTGGCTTTCTCTTCCTGCTTTAGAAGAGAAGCCGGCTCATACGGAAAAGATACAAAAGGAATTTTGCGTCTTCATCAGTTTGACAAAGTTGAGATGTTTTCCATAACAACTCCGGAAGATTCCGCAAAAGAACACAAGTTGATTCTGTCTCTTGAAGAAAAATTAATACAAGGGCTTAATCTTCCTTATCGCGTTTTAAATATTTGCACTGGCGATTTGGGCGATTCGGCTGCGGCTAAATATGACATTGAAGTTTGGTTGCCTTCGCAAAAAACTTATCGTGAAACTCATTCCGCTTCCAATACTACTGATTTTCAAGCTCGAAGGCTTAATATAAAATACAAATCAAAGGATGGTCAGAAACAGCATGTTCATATGTTAAACGGCACGGCTTTTGCGATCGGCCGGATGCTGATAGCCATAATGGAAAATTACCAGCAAAGCGACGGCTCAATTTTAGTGCCAAAAGTTCTTCAGAAATACGCCGGATTTAAAACAATTTCTTAAAAATGGAAATAATTGCTGAAAAACAGCGAAAAAGAAAACGCCTTGCTTTTAAGTTTAAGGCTTATTCAACCATTATTTTTTTCTCTCTTTTAATCGTTTTTGCTCTATACCTCCTTATCCAGACAAATATTTTTAAAATAAAGAATATCGAGGTAGTCCAATTAAATATTAATCAATCTGAAACCCAAAAAATAATAGGAAAATATAAAATATTTCTAGCCGGTCAGTCGAAAATCAAAGCGATTTTGGGAACGGATAATATTTTAGTTTGGGAAAATTCGGAAGAATTTTTAAAAAGTCAGCCTCACATCTCCGAATTTTCTATTGAAAAAGATTATCTTAACCGCGAAATAAAAATCAAAATCAGTGACAGGGAAAAATTTGGAATTTGGTGCCTTTCCGGTCAAAATCCCAGCAATTGCTGGTGGTTTGACAAACATGGATTAATTTTTGAAAAAGCGCCGTTAGTTGAAGGAGAAATGATTTATAAAATCAATGATTTTTCCGGGAGAGACTTAAAAATTGGCGATTTGGCGATTAGCGGATATTTATTTCAAAATCTTTCGAAAATATTCGGAGTTTTGGAGAAATTAGAAATAAATATTAGAACATTTCAGCTTAGCGAGTTGAGCTCGCAGGAGATTTCAACCGAATCTGCTCTATACCCAAAAATTTATTTTAGCTTGAGAATTGACCCCAATTTATCAATCGCCACATTGCAGTCGTTAAAGAAAACCGGCTGGAATAAGATTGAATATATTGACTTGCGCGTGGAAAACAGAGCATTTTATAAATTAAAATAAGATTCTCCTTGGTATTAATATTTATTTGAGTTTATAAATAAAAATTGAAGTTCCGGCTTTTGCGTCGGGATTATGGATATTTTTGATTTTTTGTAGCCACCTATATTCATCTTTAGGATCTCGCAATTGGCCTTCGTGTAGCTTGCCAGTCGCGCCTTGCAGGGAATTAACCGATATAGCTATCCAATTAATGCCATAGTCACTTGGATTGCCTCGAGATGACCCCCAATATTCCGCCTTTTGTCCAAAGTAATATCTGGCGCTGCCGCCTCCGAAATAATCAACCGCGATTCTCTGAATTTTATTTTCATTTACAAAATTCTCCAAATATTTTAAATCTTGCCCCCAGTCATAATTCGAATCAGTCACATATTTGTATCCGCCCCATAATCCTCCGCCTAATTGGTTAAAATAAGAAAGAAAATGGGGCGAAACAGTCAATGTTTCCAATAAATACCAAATCAATAAAAGAGTAAGCATCAATCCTCCCGCGGACATTTTCATTATTTTGCCGGTCATATTGAAAAATTCCCTCAAAATATTTTTTCCTTCAAAAACAATGTCGTAGTTGAACCATTTCTTAATTGCCGAAGCGGTTAAAATATAAATAAAAGGCACCGTCGGCAAAATGTGCCGGAATCCGATATTAAGCGGGCTTTTGATGCTGTAAATCCAGTAAAAAATAACAAAAGAAATCATTGAAAATTCCGGAAAATGCGTGCCGATATAATCAAACAGCATAGTTAATTTCGAACCGCGGGAAATGATTCGTTTTCCAATATGCCAAAGAGTTAAAACCAAACCCGTAAAAATCAATATCAAAGAAGGCAATGCTTCTTTTAAGGCAAATACAGTCGGGAAATAATACCACCAGCCGGCTGCTGAAACTTCTCCAAGGAAATATCCGGTATTTCCGCCTGAGGAGCGTTGCATCACCATTAAAACTCCAAGCATATATTCCGCCATTGGCCGGAAAATTTTATTTCCCGACATCCAGATATTTACTTCTGCCAAGCATCTTACTCGGCGCGCGACAGGAATATTTGAAGAAATTTTACAGGTTTCCAATTTTAGGTCTGGCTCGCCTGCAAAAGAGCCCAAAATAAATTTTGTGTCGCTATATTGCTTTTCAATCGGATAATTAATGGTAAAAATAAAATAAACCGCATAAACCAAGGCATATCCGATAATGAAAACCAAAGCGATATTTTTAAGGTATCTTAATGCTCTGATAAAGAATTTTTTAGGCCGCGCCCAAAAAGCTGTATCTGCCCATTCATTATGAATTTTCCAAATGTAAAGCACGACAATTAAAAATAAGAAAAAAGGAATTAAAAGAACCGCCGAAAATTTCATCAGCTGGGCAAGACCAAAAGCCAAGCCGGCGAAAATAAGATGTTTTTGTGAAGGCTCGATAAGCAATTTAACGAAATAATAAGTGGCTATAAATATTCCCAGAGCCGCGGCAAGATCAGTTGTCACGTAATGTCCGTGCGCCAAAACAGCAGGCGAAATAGCAAACATAAATGTCGGCAAATACGCCCACCATCGTCCGATCAATTCTTTTGACCAGAAATAAATAAAAATTATCAGAATTAAGGTCAGAATCATCGGCCCTACGCGCGACCAGCGGATGATTTTATCGGCATCATTGCCGGATTCATAAAGAAATTGCGCTCCCGCAGCCCATTGGCCGTTAATTTCAGATTGCCAAGCTGATTTATCAGTTGGGAACTTTAAATCTTGGAATAAAAGCGGGAAAGCCGCCAAAGCTTTTACCAAAGGAGGGTGTTCGGGATTAAGCCGAAAATCAAAATATTTGACATATCCGTAACCAGCCGGAATATGGGCCAATTCGTCCATAATCGCCGCTTCTTTCATTGAAGAATTCAGCATTAATAAAAAAGAGAAAAGAACGATTATGCCGAGGAAAAAATATTGGAGAAAAGATTGTAATTTTATCATATAATCTAATTATATAATGCCGATAATCAATAAAGCAAAAACATTATTGTGGACAACTCATGCTAAAGGAAAAATGAGTTTTTATAAATTATCAGAGCAGCGCATCCGCCGCGTTTTGCATTCTCCTTATCGGATAGAAGAGGGAATTGCCCCCAATACCATTGCCATGATGCAGCCCGCCTCTATTAGAACCGTGGCAAATAAGCAAAAATGGACTCAAGAAATCTGGGTAATGATTCAGGAAACAAAAACGCGCAGAAAAATAATATCCGCTTGGCGCTATCCGGGAATGACCAAACAAGGAGAACCTTTGCCGGAAGAAATAATAAGGGAATTGAAAACGGGACTGGGAAAATATTGACTTATTAGCGGTATTCACATTTGGCGAATCCAGCGCCAAGTTTTTCAAGATTTTCGGGAATAATTGGAATCTTATCTATAATTTTTGCTTTTCCTTTATAAATTTTCCAGCCGAGATTTTTGTCAATAGCAAGATTATCCGGACCGCCTTCAATGATGTATATGAAACCGCTTCCATGCCGGCCGTATAAATTTTTAACGTCTTCACTATAAAATAATTTGCCCTCCGCGTTGGGACCGGGAATTAAATAAGAACCAATCGGTAAATCCACATCAGACACATGATATCCCTTTATTGTTTCGTACCCCAAAACACTTCTGGTTTCAAGAACTTTTTGAATATCTTCTGGGAGAGCGTCTTCCCAGCGTTCTCTTAGTTCTTCGGGCAGAGACGATAAAAGATTTTCTTTTTTATTCTCATCGCTTTCATTATAAGATTTTATTTGTTCAACTGAGCCCATAAATATATTATAATTAGAATAATAAGCAAAGTAAACTTTACAGACTGGATTAATTATTGTATTCTAAAAGAAATAAAAGCTCTTTTTAATATAAATAAGATATATAGATAGAACCACCAAAAAAGGGGGGAGATATGAGAAAAAGAACTTGTCTAATTCTTACACTTCTCTTTTTTATAATTTCTTTTACAACTCTTGTTTCCATGTCCATAAAAGTTTATAAGATGAATGAAAGTTCTTATGATACGAATGATTTTGTGAAACCACAGTTGGGGGCAAAAAAATATGATGCTAAATCAATAGATAACAGTCCGGCCATCCTTGGGGAAAACGAAATAAAAAGAAAAGATTTTATTCAGGCTTGTCAGACAGTTATGGAAATGAGCCGATTAGTGGTAAATGAAATAAATAAAATACAAAAAGAAGCGGCAAAGAATAAATATTCGGCCCTTTCTGAAATAAAAGGATTAGATAATCTTAAAGATGTTTTTGAGAGAGATATATCTTTAATGAAAGTTAAATTAAAGAGGCTTTCGACAACAAAGTTTGAGAAGATAGATAATGATCTTTTCTCGGAGCAGTTTTATTTTGAATTAAGGAATCGATATTATACGGCTATTCTTGTGGAGCAATTGCTTTACAATCTTCATAAAAAAATAGTCAATATAAAACAAGCGCGGCTGATTAAGCCTCGTGTTTTTATTCAGCCCTTTTTTTATCCGTAAAAATTTGTTAGATTCAATTGTTATGAAACTATCTATCGGAATCGTCGGTTTGCCCAATGTCGGCAAATCAACTTTGTTTAAAATACTGACTAATCAGGAAATAAATATTGCTAATTATCCTTTTGCCACTATTGACCCCAATATCGGCATTGTCGCTGTTCCCGATGAGCGTTTGGAGAAATTGGCAAAATTAAGCAATTCCAAAAAAATTATTCCAGCCGTGGTTGAATTTTATGATATTGCCGGCCTTGTTAGGGGAGCTTATAAAGGCGAAGGCTTAGGTAATCAATTTCTTTCTCATATTCGAGAAGTGAGCGCTATTGTTGAAGTTGTCCGCGTTTTTGAAAGCAGTGAGATTATTCATGTTGAGGAAAAAGTTGATCCCATCAGGGATTTGGAAATTATTAATACAGAGCTTGTTTTAAAAGACCTTGATACCGTGGAAAAAAGATTTTCTAAATTGGAAACAGAAGCCAGAAGCGGGGACAGGCAAAAAATAAAGGATTTGGAAATTTTAAAAAAAATAAAAGAGTGTCTGGAAAAAAATAATCTGGTTGTTGGTCTTGGCGAAGAAATATTGAATCAGCCAATTGCCAAAGAATTAAATTTACTTACTTCAAAAAAGCAAATATATCTTTTAAATGGCAAAGAATCCGATGTCAGTGAAGAATTAAAAAATAGAATAAAATCATTAGGCGCCGATTATTTGGTAGTTAATTTATCCAGCGCCTCAAATATCGCAGAATTAATCAAAAAAACCTACGAAATTTTGGGACTGATAAGTTTTTTCACCACCGGCGAAGATGAAACAAGAGCCTGGACTATTAAGAAAAACGCTAAAGCGCCCGAGGCCGCCGGAGCGATCCACAGCGATTTTGAAAAGAAATTTATCCGCGCCGAAGTTATAGATTGGCAAAAATTATTAGAAGCCGGCTCTTGGAATAGCGCCAAACAAAAAGGTTGGCTTAGAATAGAAGGAAAGGAATATATTGTTCAAGACGGAGATATAATAGTTATTCGACACGGATAAGGCCTTATTTAAAACATTGTAACAAAATATGAACGATCGTTTATATTTTGTTACACCTTTGAAATGAATAAAATTTTATCTCAAAAATTTTTCAATCGTTCCACTTTAATTGTCGCTCAAGAGCTTTTGGGCACGTTTTTAGTGAGAAAATATAAAAACAAAAAAATTGAGTTAATCATTACCGAGGTTGAAGCTTACGACGGCTTTAATGATTTAGCTTCGCACGCCAGCCGGGGAAAAACCGAGCGAAATAAAATAATGTTTGAAGAATCCGGTAAGTGGTATGTTTATTTCACTTATGGAATGCACTATATGCTAAATATGGTCACTGGTCCTAAAAATTATCCCGCCGCAATTTTAATTCGTGGAACCAGAGAAATAAAAGGTCCTGCCCGCCTGACAAAATTTTTAAAAATAAACAGGAAATTTAATGGAAAATTAGCTAATAAAAAAACCGGCTTATGGATTGAGGACAGGGGAATTAAAATAAAAAAATCGCAAATAATTAAAGGCAAACGAATTGGTGTTGATTATACCGGAAAATGGGCAAATAAACCTTATCGCTTTTACGTCAAAGAGAATAAATATTGAAAAATGTCAGAATTGATTTAAACTAAGAGCTTGCTTAATATGATTAAAAAAACAAAAATCGTGGCCACTATCGGTCCGGCAACGGAAAATAAAATATCAATGGAAGAATTGGCGTTGGCCGGTATGGATGTTGTGCGGCTTAATTTTTCCCATGGAAATTACAAAGAGCATTTAAATCGCATAAATTTAGCGCGCTTAGTTTCTAAAAAGATAAATAAACCAATTGCAATTTTGCAGGATCTTTCCGGTCCGAAAATTAGAATCGGAGATTTTTATAGCGAAAGCATTATTTTAAGAAAAGGCCAAACTTTTATTTTGACTGCAAATAAGTGCGTCGGCGATGAGAAAAAGGTTTTTATCAATTATCCGAATCTTCCCAAAGAAATTAAATCCGGCGAAAGAATTCTTTTAAATGACGGAAAAAACGAACTCAAGGTTGAAAAAATTTTAGGTAATGAAATCCGTTGTAAAATTATTGTCGGAGGAGAAATCAAAGGCAGAAGAGGAGTTAATTTTCCGGATTCCAATTTAAGAATTTCTTCTTTAACCAAAAAAGACAGAGAAGATATTAAATTCGGCATTAAAAATAAGGTTGATTTTATGGCGATTTCTTTTGTCCGCAAGCCGTCCGATATTCTGGAACTTCGCAATATTTTAAATAAGGCTAAAACAAATATTAAAATTATCGCCAAAATCGAGACCAAAGAAGCTATAGAAAATCTTGATGAAATTATAAAAGCCGCTGACGGCGTAATGGTCGCAAGAGGAGATTTGGCGGTTGAAATGTTGGCCGAACACGTGCCGATTTTGCAAAAAAATATCATCAAAAAATGCAATTATGCCGGAAAGCCGGTCATTACCGCAACTCAGATGCTGGATTCAATGATTAAAAATCCCGTGCCAACCAGAGCCGAAGTCAATGATGTTGCCAATGCGATTTTAGACGGCACAGATGCCGTAATGCTTTCTGAAGAAACCGCTTTGGGAAATTATCCGATTGAAGCGGTAAGCGTCATGGCTCGTATCGCCCGCCATACGGAAGAAAATTACGATCACGAAGAAATTTTAAAACACGCTCATCTTTTGCCGAAATCAATCAATGATTCGATCAGCTACGGCATTGTTACGGCGGCTCATAACATCGGCGCGAAAGCGATTATTGCTTTAACCGAATACGGCAATGCCGCCAGAATGATTTCCCGTTATAAGCCGAAACAGCCGATTATTGCCTTGACTCCAAATAGAAAAACTTACAATCAATTGTCATTAAGCTTCGGATGCCAGCCAATGTTGATAAAATATTTTAAAGAAATTTCCGAAGTGATTGAAGAAGCAAAAAAAATCGCGGTAAAAAATAAAATAGCTAAAATCGGAGATAAAGTTGTCATTGGCGCCGGCATTCCTTTCGGTAAAGCCGGTTCCACCAATCTTTTAATCGTGCAGGTGGTTTAAATCTACTTCAATTCCGTAGAATAGCTGTTTTGCGGAATTTGCTTTATTTGGTCGGGCAATAAGTAATAAAGATTTTTTTCTTTTTGTTTCTCCGATGTGAAAGTATCAGTAATAAACATTATTGTCTGCGTTGGCATTGGAATTCCCCGCACATTAACTCCATTGGCTTTGACAATCACATATTTTGGTAATTCTTTCGGCAAAGCTTTTAATTCTCGTCCAAGTTCAACATAATCCGCGGCAAAGGCGCCTGGAGTGTGTTCGCTTTTTCCCCAAAGGATAAAGTAGGTGGTATAAGCTTCAACAACCAAAAGAAAAAGTATTAAAAAACAAGTGATAAGGAAAATTTTTTTAAATTTAAGCGAGTTTTGCAGTTTTTCGCTGATTTTTTCGTAAAACCAAATTCCAGCAAGGCCGGCCAAAATAAATGCCGGCGGAATCATCAATATCGCTCTTAACGCATGAGGCAAACCCTCATTGGAAATAACCGTCGGCAAACTGACAATAATCAGCCAAGAAAATAAGATTAAAAATTCAAATCGTTGATTACTTTCTTTAATAATTGATTTTTTAAATATTTTTATCAGCCCGTAAATAATGCCTATTATAAATAATATCCCTACTGGCCAGAAAATCTGCGGCCTTCCGGCGTAATTATGCCGCCAGTTGTAATCTCCGGAAAAATTAAACATTCCCAGAGTTTTTAAAATATTCATTCCCAAATCTTTCATCGGAGTTTCTGAGCTAAATACGGAAACCTGAGTTGTTCTTCCGAAAAAATCAGCCGGATTTTTCAGAAAATGAATTCCCAAAGGAGAAAAAACCAGAAAAGCAAAAATGGAAAAAACAGCGAAAATTTTAATAATTTCTTTTCGCAAATCCCAATTGGCAAACAGCCAATAACCGATAATTAATAATATTAATAAAGGCGTTGCTCTGTAGGCAATATAAGAATGCATTCCCAAGCCGTAAAATATTCCGGAGAATATAGAGCTTAGAATATAAAATTTGGGAGATTTTTGTTCTTTTATTTGACGAAACGCCAGTAGCAGAAAATAAATTCCCCAAATTAAAAAAAACGGCGCCATTATTGCCCGAAAACCGATGCGGGAGAAATTAATGTGCCAAAAACTTGTTGCTAAAAAAAATGAGGAAAGCAAGGCGATTTTCCGAGCATGCGGACTTTTATTATAAAAAAATTCCTTGGTTAAAAAATAAACGCCTAAAACCGTAAGAATTCCAAAAAGAGCGCTTATCAGTCGCAAAGCCCAAGGCTCATTGCCGAAAATTGCCACCGACATTGCTTGAATATTGATAAATAATCCTTCCCGTCCGTTATTTTCCGGATAAAAAAATTTAAAACTTCCATTGGCGCTTAATGCTTCTAGCGCGTTGTTGCCGTTCATTGCTTCATCCGGATAGAGTCCGGGCGGAAGCTCGCCAATATTGTATAGCCTCAAGAAAGCAGCTATAATTATAATCAAGGCGAGAGCTATCCACTGATTACTGACCACAGATTTTAATTTTTCCATAATGAATTTATTTTATCATGGTTAACACAAACTTTGAACATAGCGCGTTGGAAGCGGATATCCAAAAATTAAGCAGAGAAATTTCTCAAAAGCGCAATTTGCCGGAAAATAAGGATTTTTCCGATAAAGAATTAATAAAGCAATCAATTCAGCCGATTATCAGCCCTAATATGGAGGCGCGGCAAAGCCAGCAAAATCAAAATGCAGTTAATCAAATTCTTCCGGATTATCTCAATAATTCTCCATCGGAAATAAAACTTGAAGTGGAAAAACTGATTGACCAGACTCTTCATCAAGGTATTGAAAAAACAATTAAAGATGCCGCTAAATCCAGCGCTTTTGTTTTAGACGCTTTTCACGATGTATTGGTTGATAAGCTCCACGAAGAGCTTCAAAAAAGAAAATTAATATAAAGAGCATGAGTTTTGAAAATATTCCAATCAAAGAGAAAAATTTTTGTCCTGAATGCGGCGATGTTCTTCCCAATCATTTTTTAACCTGTGCCCGTTTTAATGAAAATAAGGGAAGCGAACCGGAAAAAAAACCGGCTCCCGAAGAAAAAGAACCAAATAATTTTTTATCACAATTTGAGAAAGAAAGAAAAGAAAAAATCGATTATTTTGCAAATCAATTAAATATTAGAATTGTTGAAGGTATAGAACCTTTGATAGGCAGCAGAAAAGAACTGCCCGATGAAAAAGAAAAGGGAAAAATAAAATCAATTTTGGAGAAAATTATTTCTCAGACATTAATCGATGCTCCTCCGACTCTTTTAAAAGAGATATTCGCGAAAGTCATAATATTGGAAGTGGTAAAAGATCTTTTTGAAGAGATTAAGGAAAAGACATTAAAAGAAAGCGTATGGGAATATTAATCGTACTTTTTTTTCTTATTATTGCCTGCTCTCTTGTCGCGTCATTTTTTTATTTAAGGATAATAAGGCAAAAACGCTTAACTGAAGCTCTCAATTTAAAGCTTCTCTTGGTTCGGCTCCCCCAAAAACAAGCGAAAGATTTTTCCTCCGAAAGCGCCGGAAGCGCATCCTCCGGCTGGAAAGACGAGGTAAATTTTTCCAGCCAGCTTTTTGGAATTTTAGCCGGATTAAAATCTCCTTTTCTCCTTGAAGCCGCTGTTCATCATATTGGGGAAGAAATTCATTTTTATGTTTCTGTGCCGAAAGAATCAATCGAATTCGTAAGCCGCCAAATCGAAGGTTTATGGAAAGAGTCGCAAATTGAATTAGTTGATGATTACAATATTTTTAATCCCGTTGGCGTCAATTCGGGCGTCTATCTCAAGCAATCCTTGTCCTATGCTCTGCCCATTAGAACTTATGCTGAGGCCGGAGTCGACACCTTCGCGCCGATTTTAAGCGGTCTTTCCAAAATAAACGAGGTAGGCGAGGGCGCGGCAATTCAGATTATTGCAAGACCCGCTCCCAAATCAATCAAAAAATCAATTTTTAAATTTATTGAAAATCTTAAAAAAGGGAAAAACTTTGAAGATATTTTAGGAACTTCTCAGTTTATTAAGTGGAAAGACGTGACAAAAGCCTTAAATCCGCCGAAAAAAGGAGAAGAAAAGGAAAATAAAATAATCGATGATGAAGCGATAAAATCATTGGAAGAAAAATTGTCAAAACCTCTTCTGTCAATCAACGCTCGAATAATTGTTTCCGCCGCCAGCCAATATCAGACTGACTCCATTTTGGAAAGCATTGTCGGCGGATATCAGCAATTTTCCGCCCCTCGCCGCCAGGAATTTAGAATTGTCAGACCTCGCAATCCCAAAAATCTCATTTATCAATTTTCATTTCGGGAATTTGATGATAACCAGTCAATAATTTTAAACACGGAAGAACTTGCCAGTATGTTTCATTTCCCGACAATTTCTTCTGATGTTCCAAAAATTGAATGGTTAAAGGCCAAGGAAGCCGCTCCGCCGGCCGCTTTGCCAAAATCAGGCGTATTAATCGGTGAAACTTCTTTTAGAAACGAGAAATCACCGGTTTATATCACGGAAGACGATCGCCGCCGCCATATTTATATTGCTGGTCAAACCGGCACTGGTAAATCAAACCTTTTAAGATTTATGTCAATCGAAGACATAGAACAAGGAAAAGGCGTTGCGGTTATTGATCCTCACGGAGATTTAATAGAAAAAATTTTGGGTCTTATTCCCAAAAATCGGATTGATGATGTTATTATTTTCGACCCTTCGGATTTTTGGCGGCCATTGGGATTGAATATGCTGGAATATGATTTTGAACGGCCGGAACAAAAAACTTTTATTGTGGATGAAATACTGGGAATTTTTTATAAGCTTTTTCCGGAAAGCGGCGAAGCCCTTGGTCCGGTTTTCCAGCAATATATGAGAAACACTCTTTTGCTTCTGATGGAAGACGCAATAAATGAACCGGCGACTTTAATGGAAGTTCCTCGGATTTTTTCTGACCTGGAATTTAGGAAAAGAAAATTATCTCGAATAACAAATCCCGTTGTTCTTGATTTTTGGGAAAAAGAAGCTTCAAAAGTAAGCGGAGAAGCGTCAATCTCAAATATGGCTCCCTATATTACTTCTAAATTCAATAATTTTACCGCCAATGATTATATCCGTCCGATTATCGGACAGACAAAATCAGCCTTTGATTTTCGTCAAATCATGGATGAGGGGAAAATTCTATTGGTTAATTTGTCCAAGGGCCGGATAGGCGATTTAAATGCTAATCTGCTCGGCATGATTATTGTCGGAAAAATTTTAATGGCCGCGCTTTCCCGCGTTGACTCGCCGGAAGAAAAGCGCCGTGATTTTAATCTTTATATTGACGAATTTCAGAATTTTACCACCGAATCCATTGCTATTATTTTATCCGAAGCCAGAAAATACCGGCTTAATCTGACTATTGCTCACCAATTTATCGCTCAACTGACGGAAAATATCCGCGATGCGGTATTCGGCAATGTCGGCAATATCATCGCTTTTCGGGTTGGCGCCACTGACGCGGAATTTTTAATAAAGCAATTTGAACCGGTTTTCAGCCAAAATGATCTGGTTAATATCGATAATTACAGCGCCTATGTGAAAATTTTGACTGCTGGCAAAACAGCCAAGCCGTTTAATATAAAAACTCTTCTTGTAAAAAGAAGCAATGAAGAATTGGCGGAAAAAATAAAAGAATTATCGCGCGTTAAATTCGGCCGGGACCGCCAAGAAGTGGAAGACGAAATTTTAAGAAGATTAAGGGGATAATTTAACAGCTGAGCCGATTATTAAACGAACCGCATAAAATCTAGCCAATAATCGCTTGTAGAAAATCTTATATAATAATGTTATAATAAAAAAGTCCTAAAGGGCTTTTTTATTTTGTATAAGATATTTTATTGTCTTATTCTTTTATGCCAGAGTAGTTCAGTGGTAGAACAGTCGCTTCGTAAGCGATAAACGTGAGTTCGATTCTCACCTCTGGCTCCAAAAACATGTATGATCAACGAATTAACTAAAGAATTAAATAATTTGAAAGAAACGGCCAAAAACTTGGCTGTGAAACTTGGCATAGAAGGAATTAAAAAACATCTTAATGAACTTGAGGCTGAATTAGGCACTCAGAATTTATGGAAAAACAGGCAATTGGCCGAGCAAAAAAACAAAGAAGCCGGTCAGCTTCGCGATATTCTTGAATTTTACGAAGAAATCGAAAAAGGACTGCAAAACGCAGAAGAAAAAATTTCTCAAATATCATTGGATAACCCCGAATTGGAAAAAGAAACTGAGAAAGATCTTAAATTGATTTCCAATAAAATTAAAAAAATTGAAATAAAACAAATGATGTCCGGAAAATACGACAAGCAGTCGGCGATTATTTCAATTTTTTCCGGCGCCGGAGGCGATGACGCTCAGGACTGGGTTTCCATGCTTTATGAAATGTATCGAAAATTTTGCGAGCATCGCGGCTGGAGAACAAAAGTGGTTGATGAAAGTCGCGGAGAATATCAGTCGAAAACCGGCCGTCATCCTTTAAAAAACATCACAATCGAAGCAAAAGGCGATTATGCCTACGGATTTTTGAAAAAAGAAATTGGAGTTCATCGCTTAGTCAGAATTTCTCCATTTTCACCGGAGAAAAAAAGGCACACTTCTTTCGCTTTAGTGGAAGTTTTGCCCGAGCTTCCGGAAATTGACGAAAGTAAATTTGAAATTCCAAGCGATGATTTAAGAATAGAATTTTCCCGGGCCGGAGGTCCGGGCGGCCAGAATGTCAATAAAGTGGAAACAGCCGTGCGTATTGTGCATTTGCCGACAAATATCGCCGTTTCTTCCCGCGTTGAACGCTCTCAGGCCCAGAATCGCGAACGGGCGATGAAAATATTAAAATCCAAATTGATTAAATTAATGGAAGATACAAAATCTAAAGAATTATCGCAATTGCGCGTTAAAATAAAGCCGGAGTGGGGAAATCAAATCCGTTCCTATGTTTTAAATCCTTATAAATTGGTAAAAGACCATCGTACCAATATTGAAACGTCTCAAGTTGACGATGTTCTTGATGGGAATATTGATATGTTTATTGAAAGTGAGATATAATTAAATCAGCGAATAGCGAATAAATTGCGAATTTGCGAACAAACGAATTCGAAACAAGTTAACATTAAAATTAGTATATTCGTTTATTCGTACAGATTTGTTATTCGTTGATTTAACGAAGTAATGATTACATTTCAAAACGTTTCTAAAATTTATAAAATAAATCACCATACTTCTAACGCCTTGGAAGACGTCAGTTTTACCATTAACGCGAAAGAATTTGTTTCCATTGTCGGCAAATCAGGCGCCGGAAAATCAACAATTATTGAATTATTAACAGGCGAAGAAAAACCGGATAAAGGCAAAGTTACTATTGGCTCTTATGAGGTAAATAAAGTAAAATCCAGTAAACTGCCTTATCTGCGCCGTCATTTGGGCGTAATTTTCCAAGATTTCCGGCTTTTGCCGAATAAAACCGCTTTTGAAAATGTTGCTTTTACGCTCGAAGTTGCCGGCCGGCCGCAGGCGGAAATTAAAGAATTTGTTCCCCAAGCCTTAGAAATGGTCGGGCTTTCCAATAAAATGTATAATTTCCCCCGGGAGCTTTCTGGCGGAGAAAAACAAAGAGTGGCCATTGCCCGCGCCATGATTAACCACCCTGATGTTTTGATTGCCGATGAGCCAACGGGAAATCTTGATCCTGTCAACACCGCTGAAATTATTAAAATTCTTTTAAAAATCAATGAATTGGGGACAACCATTATTTTAGCAACCCATAATAAAGATATTGTAAATGAATTGAAAAAAAGAGTTATTATTTTAGAGGACGGGAAAATAATCGGAGATGAAGAAAGGGGAAAATATTCATTAACATAATTATTACTACTATTTTATGTTTACCGCGCTATCACGCATAATAAAATACGGATTTTTAGGATTTTGGCGCAACGGATGGCTTTCCACGGCCACGATTGTTGTTATGATTTTAGCGCTTTTGGTTTTTGAAGGATTGATAATCGCCAACGTTGTCACCCAAACCGCTCTTAATTCGCTTCAGGATAAAATTGACATTAGTGTTTATTTTAAAGGCGAAGCTTCTGAAGATGAAATTTTAAAAATCAAAAGCTCTCTTGAGGCGATGACTGAAGTAAAAAAAGCTGATTATATCTCCAAAGACAAAGCTCTGGAAATTTTCCGCAGCCGCCACAAGGAAGATGAAACAATTTCCGCGGCATTGGAAGAATTAAGCGAGAATCCTTTGGCCGCTTCGCTAAATATCAAAGCTTATGACCCTCAAAATTATCAGGCGATAAATACATATTTGGAACAGGATATTTATAAAAGCTCCATAGAAAAAATTTCCTATGCCAAAAATGCCACGGTAATTAACCGGCTGATAAAAATTATTGACACATTTAAAAATCTTGGATTTCTTTCAACGATTATTTTCGCTTCAATTGCCGTTTTAATCACTTTCAATACTATTCGCCTTGCGATTTATTCCAATCGCGAAGAAATCGGCATTATGAGGCTGGTTGGCGCTTCTAATTTTTTCGTCAGAGGCCCCTATATCGTTGAGGGATTGATTTACGGGATTATTTCCGGACTCTTAAGTTTTTTGTTTATTGTTCCGTTTGTTTATTACACCTCGCATTACGTGGAAATTTTTATTCCCGAGATGAATCTTTGGAATTATATTGTTTCTAATTCAATTATTTTGCCAGGCTATCAAATTATTTTTGGGATTAGCTTGGGAATTATTTCCTCAAGCATCGCCATAAGAAGATACTTGCATATTTAGCCAATAAGCTAAATATTGTGGTTTATTTTTTCAATCATTTCCAAGTCTCTGGTTTTTAATTGTTCTAAAATATCCATTTCCGGATCTAAAATTATCGTTTTGCTCAAATATTGTCCGGCGGTAAAGTGCGGCAAAAGCACATAATCAGCGTTGCTATTATATAAAATTTGGGCTTCTTTTTCTGTTCTTGCGCGGACAATAACCTTTATTCTCTTTCTATTTTGAAGTATTTTAAGCTGGCCAAGCAAGTTTAAGTTATCGTCTAGTTCCGGACTGGTTGATATCACAAGTTTTGCTTCATTAAAATTCGCCCTCTCGAAAATTTCTGAATCATTGGCATCGCCGAAAATATAATCATAGCCCTGTTTTCTTAATTGGGTGATTATTTCCGGGTCAAAATCAATAATCAATAAATCTTCTTTGGGTAAATTATAGGCAATGCTCTGGCCGGTGCGATGACAACCGATTAAAACAATCGGCTTATGGAATTCTTTAATCAAAGAGTCGTCTTCTTTTATTTTTTTCCGTTCGAATATTGAAAGATACGGGGAAATCTTTAGGAAAATTTCTTCCGCGTAAAAGAAAAGATAATTGGAAGAAGTAATGGTAATAATGCCCACTGCGGTAATTAAAGCCACAATTCCCTCATTAAGATGCCCTAATTTTAATCCTAAAGCCGCCAAAATCAGGCTGAATTCCGAAATCTGGGCAATCGTGATGCCGGTTAAAAAACCGGTTCTTTTTCGATAGCCCATGATTCCCATAATCGCCAAAACAATTAAAGGGTTTCCGATTAAAACAAAAAGTGAAAAAGCTATTATCGGGAAAATTAAGCCGGAAAAATTGGAAAATATCAGCGACGACCCTAAAATCACAAAAAACACCAAAATAAAAAAATCTTTTAGCGGTTTGACGCGGCTGGCAATCTGGAAATTTTCTGCAGAATTGGCCAAGGCCAAGCCGGCTAAAAATCCGCCGATTTCAATGGAAAATCCTAATTTTTCTGCGCCCGAAGCAACAATAAAAAGCCAGGCTAGGCTGGTTAAAAACAAGAGCTCTTGTGAATGGGCGATTTTATCAAAAATTAAAGGAAAAACTTTTTTGCCGAGATAAAACATTAAAACAAACAATCCGGCGGCTTTTGCAACTGTTAAAACTATATCGTTAATCATTATGCCTTTTCCAGAATCAATTCCGGCTAAGACAACTAAAAGCAAAATCGCGATAAAATCCTGCACTAAAAGCAAGCCAACGCTGATTTTGCCGTATAAGCTGTTTAAATCTTTCCTTTCCGAAAGCAGTTTGACCACGATAATGGTGCTGGAAAATGTCAGAGCAATGGCAATATAAGAACTGTGGAGATAATTAAATCCGAATAAAAGTGAAATAATAAGGCCGATGACAAAAGTAAAAATAATTTGGCTGATGCCTATAAAAAAAGAAGCTTTTCCCACCAGCCGCAGCGAAGTGTAATTAATTTCCAAGCCGACTAAAAACAGCAAGAACATTATTCCTAAATCGGAAAATATGCGAAAAGCTTCTTTGTCGGCAAGATTAAAAAAACCGAAATAACCAATTGCAACTCCGGCGGCTAAATATGCCAAAATAATCGGCTGCTTGAGCAATTTTGCCGCAATACCTAAAGCGCTGGCAATTAAAATAACTATTGCTAAATCCAAAATTTCTGAGGGCATAAAATTATTTTAACAGAAATCCATCGAAAAATAAAACGCCAATTTTATAATTGACTTATTTTTAATTTCTATTTATAATTAATATAGTTCAAAAATAGCTAAAAACAACTTAAAAAGGAGACAAAAATGAAGAAAAGAATACTGGTGGTGGATGATTGGGAAAGTATCAGGGAGACTTTCGCACTCATTTTGACTGAAGCAAACTATGAAGTTTTATCGGCCAGTGATGGCGAAGAAGCCATTAATATTCTGGCTAAAGATTCTGGTTTTGATTTAGTTATCACTGATGGCCGGATGCCCAAGAAAAGGGGAGAGGAATTGATAAAATACATTAAGTTGGCTCATCCCCATATAAAAACCATCTTTGTCAGTTCAGATGACGGCGTAGATGCTCTTATAAATGGCGCTGATGTTGTTTTCTCAAAAATCAATATGAGTTTTCCGGAATTAGTTGAAACGGCAAAGAAATTCGCGCCTCCTTAATGAATGCCTTTATCACATTACAATAAAAAAGCCCCGACTGTTTCATCTTCAGCGGGGTTTTTTATTTCTTCCTAATTTTTTTGCCTTCAAATTTCCACTGAATTTATCGTTGCTTGGCCTTGGGGATTATCATTTTCAAATGTTTTTAAATTCTCTATTTTATCAACAATTTCCATTCCTTCAATAACTTTTCCAAAAGCTGTGTGTTTACCGTCAAGCCAAGGAGTTTGGCTTGCAGTGACAATAAAAAACTGGCTGCCGTTGGTGTTTGGACCGCTATTAGCCATTGCCAAAATTCCTTTGACTAATTTATGGCTGTTAATCTCGTCCTCGAATTTATATCCCGGCCCGCCCATGCCGTCATCAAGCCAATTGTTATCGCGGCTATTCGGGTCGCCGCCTTGAATCATAAATCCTTTAATTACTCGATGGAATCTTGTGCTATTATAAAATCCGTCTGTGGAGAGTTTTAAAAAGTTGGCAACCGTTTTCGGCGCGTCTTTTTCAAAAAGCTCAATTTTAATGTCTCCTAAATTAGTTTTTAATAATATGGTCGGCATATGCTCGCTTTGCTGGTTAATATTATTATTTTGATTGCTAATTGTAATTTTATCAATGGGTTTTACATTATAAAAGCCAAAATACCAAACAGCAGAAATAAAAAATAAAAGGCAAATACTAAAAATAAAAATATTGAACTTGTTCATACAAATTGGCTGCCGGGCAGGGACTCGAACCCCGATACTGGGCTTCAAAGGCCCATGTCCTACCATTAGACGACCCGGCAATAATAATTATTAAAACCCGACATACAATAATATTATTTTTCCTTTAAATTTTCAATCCTTCGGCGAGCTCAGAATTTAAGATTCTCAATTATCGCCACCTCCAAAGGCACTATCGGAAAAGGGGAATATTTCATTTCCGTGTAAGCGCGGATTAAAGATTTTATTAAATTAATTATTTTTTGCTCATCAGCCGGAGAATTTATAATTTGCGAATGTTTTTTTAGCGAGTTTAATTCTGTTTCCGTCAATTCTTTCTTAAATTCCGTCTCTAAGGCCGGAGAAAACTTTAAACTCAGCACTCGGCGAAAATAATGAATCAAGTCCTTGTTAAATTGGACTAAATTATATCCGCCCTCGTTTATTGCCGAAAGGCTGTTTAAACTGCCTTCAAGATTATTTTTCAATAAAAGCTCGGCCAAACCCGCTGTTTTTAAAAATCCGACTCGTCCGATAATTTTTTCCACTTCATCTAAGGAGATTTTTTCTTCTTCCAAAGAAGCGATTTGTTCCAGCAATGATTCGGCGTCTCGCAGGCTTCCTTCAGCCGACGCGGCAATCAGCTCTAAAGCTTCGTCATCGGCTTTTATCTTTTCCGCATTCGCGATTGATTTTAATTTCTCAACGATTTTCAAAAGCGGCAGGCGCTTGAAATGGAATCTTTGGGTTCGGGAAATAATCGTTGCCGGCATTTTTTCGTATTCTGTTGTCGCTAAAATAAAAATAGCGTGAGCCGGCGGCTCTTCCAAGGTTTTCAGCAATGCGTTAAAAGCTTCTTTGGTAAGCTGGTGGCATTCGTCAATAATATAAACTTTGTATTTAAAAGAAGTGGGTGAGTATTTAATGCCTTCTTTTAAATTCCTTATTTCATCAATACCGCGGTTGGAAGCCGCGTCAATTTCAATTACATCTAAAGCCCTTCCTTCGTCTATTTCCTGGCAAAATTGGCATTCATTGCAGGGTTCGCCGAGAGTTTTGAATTTTTCATCGGTTTGTCTTCTTTGGCAATTGGCTATTTTGGCAATAAGTCTTGCGGTTGTAGTTTTTCCCGAACCTCTTGGTCCGTAAAAAAGATAAGCGTGCGCTAGTTTGTCTGATTTAGCGGCATTTCTAAGAACTTCTACGATGATTTCCTGTCCCAATAGGTCAGAAAGGCTTTTAGGCCGATATTTGCGATAAATAGCCAGCGACATTTCAAAATTATCCCACAACGGGCTTTCAATTTCAAGAAAAATATTCTAATATTGATGTTGAAAATATGCGCTATTTAACTGGTTTTTTCATTATCGGGCTCTTAGCTGTCAGCTCTTTTTTTATTTTATCTAAAAAGAATATTTCGAATTTTAGTGAAAAAAATCAGCCGATTTTATCCAACACTTCCTCATCGCAAATAGTGGACCAAAATGTGGATATTGAACCGCAAAAACCTTTAGCAAATCCTCCCAATACGATTAAAGCTATTTACGCCACTAGTTGGTCCGCCGCCACTCCTAGTAAAGTCAACTCTTTGATAAAACTTATCAAGGAAACGGAGTTAAATGCCATAGTTATTGATATTAAAGATTTTTCCGGATATGTGGCTTATGACATTAAATTGCCTGAAGTTGAAAAATATAAAGCAAAAGAAATAAGAATTTCAAAAATTAATTCGCTTATTAAAAAATTTCACGACGAAAATATTTATGTCATCGCCAGAATCACTATTTTTCAAGACCCTGTTTTGGCCAATGCTCGTCCGGACTTGGCAATTCATAGCCGTTTAAAACTAACACCCAACACTCAAAACCTAACACCTAAAACTCTCTGGCTTGATAATAAAAAACTTTCTTGGATGGATCCGACCTCAAAAGAAGTATGGGATTATAATATTGCCATTGCCAAAGACGCGGCCAATCGCGGCTTTGACGAATTAAATTTTGACTATATCCGTTTTCCTTCCGACGGCAATTTAAACGATATGGTTTATCCGTTCTGGGATAAGACAACGTTAAAGAGCAATGAAATAAAAAATTTATTTAAATATTTAAGGGAAAATTTGCCAAATGATAAACTTTCCGTCGACCTCTTTGGACTTACCACGGTTCAAAACGACGACTTGGGAATAGGCCAATTAATTGAAAATGCCTATCAATATTTTGATTATATTTCACCAATGGTTTATCCGTCACATTATGCGAGTGGTTTTTTAAATTATAAAAATCCGGCAAATTATCCCTATGAAGTGGTAAAATATTCCATGGAATCGGCATTACAGCGATTAAAAAATTATGAATTAAAGATTGCAAATTCTATATCAACTTCCACTTCAACTGAAAATCTAACACCTAAAACCTATAACCTAAAAACTAAACTTCGTCCCTGGCTTCAGGATTTTGATTTAGGAGCCGACTACAACGCGGAAATGATAAAGCGAGAAATTCAAGCGGTTTATGATTCCGCTTCCAGCACTCCGGAATTGGTCAATGGTTGGATGCTCTGGGACGCTAAAAATATTTATACAAAAGATGCATTGCAAATTAGTGAGTAGAAAGTAGCAAATAAAAAGTAAAAATTATGAAATATGAGCTAAAAACTGAAAAATTTTCCGGTCCGCTTGAAAAGCTTTTAGAGCTGATTGAGGCGAAAAAAATGGAAATTACGGATTTAAGCATTGCTGAAGTAACAGCCGATTTTTTGAATTATGTTAGGTCAATAGAGGGATCTCATCCCAGATTGGTGGCTGATTTTATCGTGGTAGCGGCGCGCTTGCTTCTTATTAAATCAAAAGCTCTTTTGCCGAATCTTGAAATATCAGCCGAAGAGGAGGCCGATATTAAAGATTTGGAAAATCGGCTTAAAAGATATTCTAATTTCAAGCCGGCCATCGTTTTATTCAAAGAACTTTATGAAGTTAAAAATTTTTCCATTTCCCGACCTTATCTTCAAAATCGCGAACCGATATTTTATCCTGCGGAAAATATAAAAATAGAAAATTTAAAGTCATCGATTTCTGAAATCTTTCGCGTTTTAAGCAAGTTTGCCGTTGAATCGGAAAAGATTGAATTAACACTGATAAAGCTTGAAGAAAAAATAGAAGAAATTGCCAAGAAAGTTGAAAGTGGAATTCAGCAATTCAGCAGCTTGTCAAAAGAAAGAACAAAAACCGAAATAATTGTTTTGTTTTTGGCCTTGCTCCATCTTCTAAAAGATGAGATTATTAAGGCTGAACAAGAAGAAAGATTTTCGGATATAATAATAGAGAAATCGGATAAAATAAATAATCAATGACTAACATTATTGCCGCCATTGAAGCAATCTTATTTGCTTACGGCGAACCATTAGAAATAAAAAAAATCGCCAAAATTTCAAGTCAAAAAGAAGAAGTTGTAAAAGAAGCCTTGGAACAGCTTAGTCAAAAATATAGCGAAGAAGGCAGGGGATTAAGGCTTATTTTTCAAGAAGCTGATAAAACTATCCGCGTCCAGCTTGCGACCAAGGCGGAATTTTCAAAATTCTTTGAAGAATTCATAAAAGAAGAATTTAAAGAAAATCTTACGCCCGCCACATTGGAAACTGTTTCCTTGATCGCTTATCTTGGCCCGATTTCCCGCGCCCAAATAGATTATTTTCGCGGCGTCAATTCCTCTTTTATTTTGCGGAATTTATTGATGCGCGGATTAATCGAGAGAGTTTCCGAATCAGCCGACAGGAGCTATTCCTATCAAATTAGCTTTGATTTGCTGAAGCATTTGGGAATTTCTAAAATTGAAGATTTGCCGGATTATTTAAAATACCGCGAGCTTAGCTCAAATTATCAGCCACTAGAGACTCCAATCGAAACAAAAGAAGAAACAATAAAAGAAAACTAATCTCAATGAAATATCAAGCCCTAATTCTTATTTCAATAATTGCCATCTCGTCTTTTTTTATTAAAGTTGACGCCGGAAAAAAACAGGATTCCGCAGAATTTGTAAAAATTGAAATAACGGAAAATTCTTCCAAAAATCAATCTCTGAAATCCGCCTCCGTGTTTTCCAGCGAGTCATTCGCCAACGTCTCAAATCCAATCAGTGAATCAGCCGACATTAAATGCTCTATTGATAGCGTTCAAGCCGCTTTAATGAAGTATTTAAATCAAAGAGGCAATATTTTTGAATTTAACGATAAAAATCGCTGGCCCATTGCTTCTGTCTCAAAATTAATGTCCGCCGTTATTGCTATTGAAGAAATTAAAAAAGGCGAAAATATAAAAATAAGCGCCAGCGCCGTTACCGCCGAAGGCCTTTCCGGTGGCTTGAAAGAAAATGATGTCTTTAGCGTCAATGATTTAATAAAGGCAATGCTGGTTGTTTCTTCCAATGACGCGGCTGAATCATTGGCGGAATCAATTGGTCGGCAGCGCTTTATAGATTTAATGAATGAAAAAGCAGGGGAGTTGCAAATGTCGGAAACTAATTTTAACAGCCCTTCCGGTTTTTCCATCTTAAATCAGTCAACTGCCAATGATTTCATGAAATTAGTCAATTATATTTATTCCAATCATCCTGAAATTTTTCAAATTACCAGCCAAAAACAGATGCAAATAACTGAATTAAATTCCGGCAAATCCAAAAACCTTTTAAATATCAATGAATTTGCCGGAAATGCCGATTTTCTTGGCGGGAAGACCGGCTATCTTGATGAATCCGGCAGAAATTTGGTAGCGCTTTTTAGAAGAAACAATCAGCCGCTTCTTGTAATAATTTTCGGAGCGCAGAATGCTTTTGACGAGGCGCGAAATTTGTTAAATTGTATTGACAACAATTTTCAAATAGTTGATTCTGATAATCAAATAACAGAAACTAATTAAAATGTTTTCTTCTCAAGTAATCCGCATTTTAATATTAAGCGGCACAGCGTTTTTTGTCGCTTTGATTTTAACGCCGCTTTTAGTCCGTATTTTGAAAAAATACCAAACCGGAAAGCAAATTAGAAGCGATGCTCCTATTTTCTTAAGCCTTCATAAGCATAAAGAAGGCACTCCGACAATGGGCGGCGTCATTATTTGGGGAACAACATTAATTCTTGCTCTTGTTTTTTTTATTTTAAATTTGATTTTTGACGGTTTTTGGAAGTATTTTGATTTTGTCGACCGCGCTCAAACATATCTTCCTATTGCCGCAATGCTTATTGCCGGCATCGTCGGATTAGTTGACGATATTTTTGGAATTTTAAAAATCGGTCCCAAAGGCGGCGGATTAAAAGTCCGGCATAAACTTTTAATTTTTGCCGCTTTGGCCGCCTTAGGCGCTTGGTGGTTTTATTTCAAGCTTGGCTGGACAATTCTTAATATTCCTTTTATCGGAAACATTGAAATTAATGGATGGTATATTCCGTTTTTTATGTTTGTTATTATTGCAACCGCTTTTTCTTCCAATGAAACCGATGGTTTGGATGGTTTGCTCGGTGGAGTTTCTCTTTTTGCCTTCGGCGCTTTGACGGTCGTGGCTTTTGTCTTAGGCAGATATGATTTGGCGGCTTTTAGCGCGGTAATTATCGGCTCTCTTCTGGCATTTTTGTGGCACAATATTTATCCGGCTAAGTTTTTTATGGGCGACACCGGTTCAATGGCATTGGGCATAACCATAGGCACAATAGCGATGCTGACTAATGTTGTTTTCTTTTTGCCATTTTTCGCCATAATTTTAGTCATCGAGTCGTCTTCTGTCATCGCTCAGTTAACCAGTAAAAAGTTATTAAAGCGGAAAATATTTTTAAGCACTCCCATCCATCATCATTTTGAAGCCTTAGGCTGGCCAGAAAGCCAGGTTACAATGCGATTTTGGATTATTTCCGCGGTTTTTTCCGGTCTTGGATTAGTACTTTTCTTTTTAAGTAAATTTCTTCTTTAATGGCAGAGAAAACAACGGTTGAGCCGTATTTATTCCTGCATTTATATGGCTTATTTAAGATACGGCTCAATCGTTGAAAATTTCGATAAAATACCCTAAAATCCTAGCTAGTAATTCATAGCAAATTAAATAAGGAGGATTTATATGAAAGCTAAAATGATTGGGGAGTGGTCCAGAGAGGAAGCAGCTGTTATTCTTTCATGTGAAGAAAAAGACAATCTGAATATCTGGGAAGAAAGTTCTTTTTTTAATAAATTTTACAGTATGCCGGAAGGATCAAAAATCCACATTTACCTTGAATATCCGGTTAACAAGCGCAAAAGAATAACGGTTGAGGTAGTTGATAGAAAATAAAGTTATCAATAAAAATAACCCGCCATTTATCTAGGGCGGGTTTTTGTTTTAAAATTTTGTTATAATTAAAGTTGTAAAAATCTTTCCGGCCGAAAATATAATTCAATGTCAACTATTTTAATTAAAAACGCCCAAGTTATCGATGGCACTGGCCAAGCTCCCTATAAGAGCGACATTTTAATAAAAAACGAAAAAATTTCCGCTATTGACCAGCTAATTAATTTTGAGGCTGATGAAAATATCGATGCAATGGGCGCTTATGTTTCGCCCGGGTTTATCGATATTAATAATGCCAGTGATAGATATATTCAGATTTTTTCCGAGAATCCGCAAAAATATTTTCTTCTTCAGGGCATTACTACTGTTATCGGCGGACAAGGCGGAATTTCTTTAGCTCCGTTGCTTTATGGTTCTCTTCAATCTCTAAGGACATTTTCCGATGTTGGAAAAATAAATATTAATTGGCATACATTTTCGGAGTTTTTTGAAAATTTCAAAAAACAGCCGCTTGCAATAAATTTTGGAACTTTTGCCGGCCTGACAACGATTTACCGGGCTTTAATCGGCCAGGCAATTGCCCGTCCGCTCAATTCCAATGAAACAAAAATTATTAATTCTATTTTAAAAGAAAGTTTTAAAGCGGGCGCTTTCGGAATATCGGTTAATTTAAATCATTTTTTAACTTCTCAAATTTCTTATTATGATTTAAAAAAGATTATTGAAAACACCGCTGTTTTAAACGCGGTTTTCAGCGTTAATCTCAAAGATTTAAAAGAAAATATTGTCGAGTCAGTCAAAAAAATAGTTTATCTCGCCAAGGAAACCGGCGCGAAAGTTATTATCAATGATTTTTTACCGCATATTGGTTTTGAAAAGAGTTATCGCGAAGCCTTGAAAATTATTGAAGAAAATTCCGGCTATAGCGACGTTTATTTTAATCTTTATCCTTGCGCCGGACATATCGAGCCAGTCAGCGAATATTTGCCAAAGTGGTTAAAAGGCAGCCGGGAAGAAATTCTAAAAAATATTTCTGATCCCGATGCGATGGAAAAAATTATTTCCGAATTTCATCGTCTCAAGCCGAAAGAAATGTCGATTATCAATGCTCCTTATTACGAACATTTGCGTCTAATAGGCCAATCGCTGGAAGAATTTTCCAATAAGCGGAATTTAAGCGTTAAAGAAGGATTATTGGAGATTATGAAAATAACAAAGCTCCGCGCCGAAATTCTGGTAAACGATATAAATTTGGAAGAATCCATAGAGGCGCTACTTCATGAAAAGGCCCTTCCTTCTCACTCTAATATTTTTCTTGCCCAAAATTATTGCCAGCCATTTTCTAAATTTTTGGAAATTGCGGAAAAAGAAGAAAATATTCCGCTTGAAAAGGCGATTTTCAAAATAACATCATTACCGGCGCAAAAATTGGGCATAGAAAAAAGAGGGGAAATTAAAGAAGGATATTATGCCGATCTCGTCGTTTTTAAAGATTCAAAAATCAGCAATGTTATTTTAAACGGCCAAAAAGTTGTCAAAGATAATGAATATCAAAATATTTTAGCCGGAAAAATAATAAAAAAACAATGATTATTGCTAAAAAAGGGCATCGTCCTGACTATATCTTTATTTTTTGCGTTGTGATTCTCGTAATTTTTGGCCTGATTATGCTCTCCAGCGCTTCTTCAGATATTGGAAAAATAAAATTTAACGATACTTATTATTATTTAGAGCATCAGATAATTTACGGCTTGATTCTTGGCATTATCGGGTTTTTAATTGCCGGTAAAATTAATTATAAAAATTTTAAAAGAATATCCATTTTTCTTTTGGCGATAAATGTTATTCTTTTGATTCTTTTGTTTACGCCGCTTGGCGCCGATTATAAAGGATCCAATCGCTGGCTGAATTTGGGTTCGATTTCCGTCCAACCTTCGGAATTTTTAAAAATTTCTTTTATTATTTATTTGGCCGCTTTGCTTAGTAAAAAAACCAAACAATCAAATATTTTTGAAGGATTATTGCCGTTTTTGATTACCTCTTCTTTTATCGCTTTTTTGGTGTTAAAACAGCCGGCAACTACTACTGTTGCAATTATTATAGCATCCGCATTAGTGGTCTATTTCTTAAGCGGCGCAAAATTATTTCACATCATCGGCGTTGCTGTTTTGGGAATAATTTTATTGTCAGTCGTAATTTATATTTCTCCTTACCGTTATCAGCGAATAATGACTTATTTTGATTCCGAAAAAAATATTCAGACAACCGGTTATCAAATCAATCAATCATTAATGGCTATCGGCAGCGGGGGATTATTTGGGGTTGGTTTTGGTCAATCAACCACTAAATACAAATATTTGCCGGAACCCATAGGTGATTCAATTTTCGCCGTAATTGCCGAAGAATTAGGATTTATCGGTTCAATATTTTTATTGGGGATTTATATAATTTTGTTTATCAGGGGGTTTTTAATTGCTCAAAATTCTTCCGACCAATTCGCTCGATTGACAGCAATCGGATTTATTTCCATTATAGTTGTCCAAACTTTTGTCCACATTGCCTCTAGTGTCGGATTCCTTCCCGTAACAGGCGTTCCGTTGCCTTTTATCAGTTATGGCGGCACATCGCTCGCGGTTTTTTTGACGATGACTGGGATTATTGTTAATATAAGCAAATATACATCATAAAAACATAAAGCATGAAACATGGAATATTTAAGAAAACATTTCTTATTTTTCCGAATTACATGCTTCATGTTTCATGATATATGATTCATGATACGTATTTTATTCACCGGCGGCGGCACTGGCGGGCATATTTATCCAATTTTAGCCGTAGCCGAAGAACTTCAAATAAGATCGTCAAAAAACAATTTAGATTTGCGTTATTTCGGTTCGGCCGGCAATTATCAATATATCTTAGCTACTAACGGAATTTTGGTTTCCAATATAATTTCTGTGAAATTCCGCCGTTATTTTGACCTCCGTAATTTTTTAGACATCCTAATTTTCCCTATTAGTTTAATTCAGGCATTTTGGAAAGTTTTTTGGTTTATGCCCGGTGTTTTATTTTCAAAAGGAGGGCCGGGCGCTTTGCCTGTTGTTTTGGCTTGTAAATTTTATCGCATCCCGATAATTATCCATGAATCCGACAGCATCCCCGGATTCTCCAATCAAATATCCGCTCGTTTTGCCGATAGGATTGCAGTTTCTTTTAATGAGGCATTGGAATTCTTTGTTAATAAATACGGAGAAAAAATAAAAGAAAAAATCGCCTTAATCGGCAATCCAATTCGCCGTTCGCTTTTTGGCAAAGACATTATAGAGAGTAAAGCCGCGAAAGGCATATTCGGTTTTGATTATGAAAAGCCTTTAATTCTTGTTTTAGGAGGATCCCAAGGCGCGGCAAGAATCAACGATTTTATTTTAGAGGTCGCGCCGGAATTGATAAAAAACGGATTTCAGATTCTACACCAAACCGGAGCGAAAAATTTTGAAAATGTTAAAAATGAAATGAATTTAGTTTTTCAAAATCTTCTGGAGCAAAAAGGGAGTTATAAAATTGTTCCTTATTTTGAAAAAGATTTAAAAGACGCTTATGTTGCGGCTGACTTGGTTGTCTCCCGCGCTGGCAGCGGTTCAATTTTTGAGATTGCCGCCTTCGGCAAACCGGCAATCCTAATTCCTATTCCCAAAGAAATAGTGGGGGAGCATCAGATAAAAAACGCTTATGAATATGCCAAATCCGGTGCGGCTGTTGTCATTGAAGAAGATAATCTCAAAGCCGGAATTTTTATGGTCCAATTAAAAAAAATATTCAGCGACCTCAATATTTTAAATTCAATGGCTCAATCAGCTAAAAATTTTTCTCGCTCGAATGCCGCTAAAATTATCGCCGAAGAAATTATAAAAATAACTTCTTAATTTGATATTTTATTAAAAAGCGGCGGAAACCGCGTTTTTTTATTTGGCAAAAACAATGAAATGTGCTAAAATATTTTTTAATGGTTAATGATTCAAAAAAGCCGGTCCGGGTAAGATTTGCGCCCAGTCCAACCGGTCCGCTTCATATTGGAGGAGCAAGAACGACTCTTTTCAATTGGATTTTCGCCAAAAAATATAATGGCCGTTTTATTTTGCGCATTGAAGACACAGATGTTGAACGCTCTAAAAAAGAATATGAAGAAGAGATATTAAATGGTTTAAAATGGCTTGGCTTGGATTGGGACGAAGGTCCCGATATTGGCGGCGAATTCGGCCCTTACCGGCAATCGGAAAAAATAGATATTTATGAAAAATAGCTTAAAAAACTTATTGACGAAGAAAAAGCGTATTATTGTTTTTGCTCAAAAGAGGAGCTTGAAGCCGATAGACAGGCAATGCTTTCCCAAGGTCTGGCCCCGAAATATTCCGGTCGCTGCCGCAATCTTTCAAAAGAAGAATCTTTTAGAAAAATTGAAAAAGGGGAGAGTTTTGTAATCCGTTTTAAAATACCGGCCCAAGAGCTGGAATTTAATGACCTTATTAGGGGAAAAATAAGGTTTAACAGCGGACTTTTCGGCGATATTATCGTTGCCAAAGGCCTTCGCGAACCGCTTTATAATTTTGCTGTCGCGATTGATGATTATGAAATGCAGATTAGCCACGTTATCCGCGGCGAAGACCATCTTTCCAATACTCCCAAACAAATGCTAATGCGGGAAGCTCTTGGTTTTGAGCATCCTAAATACGCCCATTTGCCGCTGATTTTAGCGCCTGATCGCTCCAAGCTTTCCAAAAGATACTTGGAAACCTCTTTGAGTGATTATAAAAGACAGGGATATTTACCGGAAGCAATTAATAATTTTTTGGCCTTGCTTGGCTGGCATCCGGAAAATGACAGGGAAATTTTTTCCCAAGAAGAAATTATAAAAGAATTTGATCTTAAGCGAGTGCAAAAAGCCGGCGCAGTTTTCAATATTGAAAAGCTGGAATGGCTTAATGCCCAATATATTAAAAAAACAGATTCTAAGGAACTCGTTAAAAAATTAACGGATTTTATCCCTTCAGAGTGGCAAAAAGATAAAGCTTTTATAAGTAAAATGATTGAAGCGGAAAAGGAAAGAATAAAAAAACTGACTGACTTTAAGGAATTAGCCGGTTTTTTCTTTGAACTTCCGGAATATGACGGCGAACTTTTAAAATGGCAGGAACAATCTTTTGAAAAAACCGCCTCTAATTTAAAAACACTTTCCAACTTATTGGAGAGCGTTGAAGAAAATAATTTCAGTAAAAATATTCTGGAGAGCATTATAATGCCGATTGCTGAAACCATTGGTCGGGGAGAATCGCTTTGGCCTCTTCGAGCGGCCTTAAGCGGCCAAAAAGCTTCTCCCGGGCCATTTGAGATTCTGGAAATTCTAGGCAAAACAGAATCATTAAAACGAATTAATATAGCTATTAATAAGATAATCTAATAAAATAACTCCATGGATACAGGCGGCTTAATTTCAAAACTGGCGGAACTTTTCGAATTGCTGGTTATTTTAATTTCCAAATTATTTGGAATTATGGAAGACATATTTATTTGGTCATTTGGAAATTTTGCCTGGATATTCGAAAAAGTTTTGCAACTTATGATTGATTTGGTAAGATTTATTCTGAATAGTTTTTAAAAAATATTAATTTGCGAAATAATCGTCATATGTCAGATCATAATTTATCAATCTGACGTAAAAGAATCATTTTGCGACACATAATAAATCCTTGAAATCCAATCCTCTTCTTCAAAAAGGTATAATACATTTTGTCGGTATAGGAGGCATAGGCATAAGCGCTTTGGCCCAATGGTATCTGACAAATGGCTATAAAATAAGCGGCTCAGACGCCGCTTCTTCTGAGCATATAAATAAATTAAAAAAGCTCGGGATGAAAATATCTATCGGCCATAAAGCTCAAAATATTCCAAAAAACGCCGATTTTATTATCTACAGCGTTGCGGTTAAAAAAGACAATTGTGAACTTATTTGGGCCAATAAATGCAAGATTCCCGGAAAATCTTATGCTCAAGCGCTCGGCGATTTAACAAGAAGGTATAAAAAAACTTTGGCTGTCAGCGGCGCGCATGGCAAAAGTACGACCACCGGCTTGCTCTCTCTAGTGCTTATAAAGGCAAAATTTGACCCAACTGTCATCATCGGCACAAAATTAAAGGAATTTAAAAATACGAATTTTAAAAAAGGCGACAGCGATTATTTTTTAATAGAAGCTGATGAGTATAATAGTTCTTTTCTGCATTACTCCCCTTTTGCGGCCATTATCACCAATATTGACCGCGAACATCTGGACTATTATAAAAATTTAAATAATATTAAAAATGCTTTTCTGAAATTTATCTCAAGCATTAAAATCGGAGGAATTTTAGTCGCCAATAAAGATAATCAAAATCTTTATAGTTTAAATTCAAAAATAAAAAAAATTGTTAAAAAAAGAAAGCTCAAAATTATCTGGTATAGCTTATCCAACAAAAATCTAAGGAAAAAATTGGGAAAAATTTTAAAGATTCCCGGCAATCATAATATTTCCAATGCAATGGCGGTTTATCATTTGGCAAAAAATCTCGGAATAAGCGAAAAAATGATTTTTTCCGCCTTAAGAGCGTATAATGGCTCATGGCGAAGAATGGAATATCGCGGCTATTTAAATCTAAAACCAAAAACCCAAAACCTAAAACCTATTGTTTACGACGATTACGCTCATCATCCCACGGAAATTAAAGCCACTCTTTCCGCCTTTCGCCAGAGATATCCTAAATCAAAAATTATTTGCGTTTTTCAGCCTCATCAAGAAAAAAGATTAAAGGCCCTATTTAAAGAATTCACGGAATCTTTTAGTGATGCCGATAATTTAATTCTTTTAGACGCTTATAAAGTCGCAGGACGGGAATCCCCTACCTTTGGCAAGTATAATTCTGAAAATCTGGCCAAAGCCGTGCAAAAAACAAAAAATTCTCCCGCTGTTTTGTATCTCAAAAATTCAAAAAATCTTAAGAAAACAATTCAAAACATTATTCTAAAACCAAAAACCCAAAACCTAAAACCTATTGTTATAATGATGGGCGCTGGCGATATTTACACTCTTACCAATTCCTTGCTAAAATAAACTTTAATGAATTATTACACCGGCATAAACCACTTCAAAGGCGTAGCAGGATACGAAATTGACGGCATTTGGTATCCGAGAGTCACGAAAATAATGGAAATTAAATCCAAACCCGCGCTTTATAAATTTTACGCGGAAATGGGCAATTTCGGCCAAAGCGAAGAAGTTAAAAATAAATCTGCTTCAGAAGGCACTTTAATCCATGAAACAATAGAAAAAATTTTAATCGGCGAATCCCCAGCTATTGATCCGTCGATTGAACCGGCAGTTAAAGCTTTTTTCAAATTTCGGGAAGAAAAACATATTCAAGTTGACCCGGAATTTGTGGAAAAACAAGTTGTTAATTATGAAGATCGCTATGCCGGCACTTTAGACGCTTTGGCTTTAATTGACGGCAAGTTCGGAGTTTTAGATATTAAAACTTCTCAATCCATCTATCGCGATTATAATCTTCAAACATCGGCTTATATGGGCGCGCTCGAAAAGCAATTCAAAAATCTTCAAACTAGATGGATTTTAAGGATTGACCAGATAAAAAAGTGTCAAAAATGTGATGCAACGCTTCGAAGCAAAGGCGGCCGCGATAAAATAAAGCTCCCTTGGAGCAAAGAAAGCGGTTATTCCAAAATTGCCAAAGATTGCGAGCATGTTTGGTCGGAATTAAAAGGAGATATTGAATTAAAAGAATTCCCCTATTGGCAAGAGGATTATCAAGCGTTTTTAGGAGCTAAAAAACTTTGGGAATGGGAAAACGATTATTGGTTAAGGCAAGTTGGATATTTATAGAAATAAAAAAAGAGCAGTTTATAAGTCATACTCAGGACTATACTTAAGGCCTTAATCTACTCAAGTCTGGCTGCCAACCTTATTGGCAATGGCGCTACCCAGTATTTGGCTTTACAGCTGTTGCACTCAACATTTAGTGCAATTCCCCCTCTCGCCACTACTGTAAAACCTTCTTTGTGGTCATACCCGCAATTAGGACATTTTCCCGAAGATATTTGATTAAAAATATGAGAACAAATATCTTCAATCAATGTTTTTGGTTTTTGCTGTTTTTCCTTTTTTCGGATTTTTAAAACATTTTTTATCCAATCCGTAAAAGCGACCATTAAATTAACCTCCTTTTTTATTAGATAATGCCAAGATGCTTTATCAGCGCCATTGCATGGCGCGGTAGAATTTGGTTATTGCGGATCATTAATTTAATCTGGTCCGCTGTAAAAAATTCCGCCCTTTCTATCTCTGCTCCGGCTTTGACATTGCCCTGGTAATGCCGAACAGCATAAACAGCGAAAAGATGGCTGGTTTCCGCTTTCTTGAAAATAATATCTGTATCAAGCGGTTGATGGATAACAATGCCGATCTCTTCGCTTATTTCCCGGACAACCACCAAAGCCGGCCATTCTCCGGATTCATTTTTTCCGCCCGGCAGTTTCCACATTCTTGGCTCGGGCTTGTTTTTATCTTGTATTAAAAGAATATGCTTTTCATGCTCTGGTATCCCCTGCACGATTCCATATACCGCCATCGATTGACCCATCATTTTCCACCTTCCTTTCTTTCAAGTTTTAAATTTTAGAAGAACAAAATTAATCTGTTAATATAATATCATATCC